>PVMK01189406.1_pt2 | contig 71253 bp, 65 predicted proteins | sample 1853481 | NCBI WGS metagenome assembly PVMK01 (sample SAMN08533507, study PRJNA380276) | Marine sediment metagenome, whole genome shotgun sequencing project.
CTGGAAATCAGCTTTGACATGGCCAACCGGGACATGTTGTTGATTGTATTTTTTACCACCATCGGTTTGTCCTCTCGCATGGATGTGCTCAGGCAGGGCGGTCGGTCCCTGGTTATCCTGTTAGTGCTCGCTGTCGGCTACTTGTTCATCCAGAATCTGGTGGGGATTGGCATCGCATCGTTCGTCGGGAAGCCACCGGCCCTGGGGCTATTGACCGGATCGGTGAGCCTGAGCGGCGGGCACGGTACCGCGATCGCCTGGGCACACACGTTCACCCTGGAATACGGCGTGGCTTACGCCATGGAGATAGGGCTCGCCTGCGCCACCTTCGGCTTGATCTTTGGCGGTATTATCGGCGGCCCCATCGCTCATTTCCTGATATGGAAAAATAAGCTGACACCTGAAAGTGAGGGCGATCTCACAGTGGGCTTTCGGTACAGGGAGCATGAGGTTATCAATGTGGATAGCATTCTCAGATCCCTGCTGGTAATCGCCATCGCCATCGGCCCCGGCACCCAGTTGAATGATTTGTTTGAGGCGTGGGGGCTGATGCTGCCCGATTTTGTCGCCTGCCTGTTCGCGGGCATTATCCTGACCAATACCGTTCCCCGGCTGCTCCCCAAAATGCAGTGGCCCACCGGGTCTCACTCCCTGGCACTGGTTTCCGACCTGAGCCTGGGTTTATTTCTCTCCATGTCATTGATGAGCTTACAGTTGTGGATGCTGGCGGACCTTGCCGGACCCATGTTGCTGCTGCTGGCGGTGCAGGTTGTATTAATTTTCCTGTATACGGTATTCGTGGTGTTCAGGTTACTTGGCGCCAATTATGAGGCCGCAGTGATTTGCTCGGGTTACTCCGGCCTGGCGCTGGGAGCGACACCCACTGCTATCGCCAATATGACAGCGGTGACCAAATCACTGGGTCCGGCTCCCCGCGCGTTCGTGGTCGTGCCGCTGGTCGGCGCCTTTTTTATCGATCTGGCCAACGCCATGATAATCAACCTGTTGCTGTACTGGTTCGGATAAACTCATTCGGACACTGACTCACGACACTGGATGATATTCGCTGTATAATCGCCGACCGCCTCTGACAAGAGGTTTTTTCCTGCGCTCAAGGTAACAACATGCCCACTCCAGATACGATAAGCAGTTTTGCGGAACTGGACTTACCTGCGACCCTGCAAAAAGCCCTGGCTGATGTGGGCTACGAAACTCCCTCGGCAATTCAGGCTCGCATGATTCCCTATATGCTGGAGGGGGTGGACGTGCTCGGGCAGGCCCAGACCGGCACCGGCAAAACCGCCGCATTTGCCCTGCCCCTACTGGCGCGTCTGGACCTCAAGCAGAAGTTACCGCAGGTGTTGGTGCTGGCTCCCACACGCGAACTGGCGATACAGGTGGCGGAGGCGTTCCAGAAATACGCGCGGCACTTGCCCGGCTTCCATGTGCTGCCCATTTACGGTGGGTCTGACTATCGCGGCCAGTTTCGCCAGCTACAGCGGGGAGTGCATGTTGTGGTGGGTACCCCGGGTCGTGTAATGGATCATATGCGCCGCAAGTCTCTGGATTTGTCCAGGCTGAAGACGCTGGTATTGGATGAAGCCGATGAGATGCTGCGCATGGGTTTTATCGACGACGTGCAGTGGATACTGGACCAGACACCGCCGGAGCGCCAGATCGCGCTGTTCTCCGCTACCATGCCGGACGCCATTCGCCGTATTGCCAGACGCCACCTGACCAATCCGCGGGAAGTCTCCATCGAAATGAAAACGGTGACCAATGCATCGACCCGCCAGCGCGTGTGGATGATGGCCGGTGTGCACAAGCTCGACGCCTTGACTCGCATCCTGGAGGTCGAGGACTTCGACGGCATGATCATCTTCGTGCGCACCCGCATCCTCACCGCGGAGTTGGCGGACAAGTTGGCTGCGCGCGGTTATTCCGCCGCGGCCATCAACGGCGATATTCCGCAACAGCAGCGCGAGAAAACCATCGAAAACCTACGCAGCGGAAAACTGGATATCCTGGTCGCCACGGATGTGGCGGCGCGCGGTCTGGATGTCACGCGTATCAGCCATGTGATCAATTATGATATTCCCTCTGATGTGGAAGCCTATGTGCACCGCATCGGTCGCACCGGCAGGGCTGGCCGTAAGGGTGATGCCATTCTGTTTGCGGCCAATCGGGAGCGGCGACTGCTGCGCGCTATCGAGAAGGCCACTGGCAATACCATTGAAAAAATGGAGCTGCCTACCGCCGAGGAAGTCACGGATAAACGCGTTGGCAAGTTTAAGCAGCGCATCACTGAAACCCTGGATACAGCGGATCTGGCTATTTTCAGAAAGCTGGTCGATGAGTACCAGCATGAGTACGGCGTGCCGGTGGTGGAAATTGCCGCCGCCCTGGGCGTGTTGGCCCAGGGCAAAAAGCCGTTGCTGGCCGTGGCCGCACCCACCGCGAAGCGTAAGTCCAGAGACGGTTCTGGTGAGCGTAAAAAAGAGGATAGTAAGCCTGGGCGCAAGACTGTGGCGCACAAAGCGAGGCCCGATACGGAGCAAAAGGTTGCAGAGCGTAAACCTCGGCGGGAAACAGAGCGCAGCAGCGAGCACAAGCCAAAGCGTAAAAATGACAAGCCGGATGCCGGCCTGGAGCGATTCCGCATTGAAGTAGGTCTCAAGCACGGTGTGAAACCCGGCAATATCGTTGGCGCTATTGCCAACGAAGCGGAGATCGAGAGTGAGTATATCGGGCGCATCGAAATTCTCGATGATTACAGCACCGTGGACCTGCCGGAAGGTATGCCCAAGGAGCTTTTCAAACATCTCAAAGCGGTGTGGGTCAGCGGCCAGCGTTTGAAGATCTCCAGGCTTAAGCCGACCAGTAGTTCCGCCAGGGGAAAACCCTCGACGGTCAGCCCCGGGGGTGGCAAAAAATCGGGCGAACGGCCCCCCGCCAGGCTAGGTGTCCGGCGCCGGCCGGCCAAGTGAGTTCTGGCGCGCGCCCTGCAATATGAGTGACGAGGTCCACTAATGCCCGTTCTGTTCGGTGTTATCCTGCTGGATCTCATTGGCTTCGGCATTGTAATACCTATCCTGCCCTTCCTGTCCCCCAAGCTGGGCGCGGACAAAATCGATATCGCCCTTATTATCGTCACTTATGCCATCTGCGCCGGCCTCTGCGGCCCTTTCTGGGGGCGTCTGTCCGACCGCATGGGCCGCAAACCGGTGATCATGATCTGCCTGGCGGGGGCAGCCCTGTCCTATGTGATGCTGGGCCTGGCGTCGCAGTTGTGGATGGTGTTTGTCGCCCGGGGTTTCGCCGGTTTGATGGCTGGTAACTTTGGCGTGGCGTCTGCCATGATGGCGGATATCACCACGCCGAAAAATCGTGCTCGCGGTATGGGGATGATCGGCACCGCTTTTGGCCTGGGCATCATACTCGGACCCATGATCGGCGGTTTGCTGTCCGGTGACAGCGCCAGTTTTACACTGCCCTGTATTTTTGCCGGCGTCATGTCGGTATTGGCCATCTTCGCTGCCGCGGTATTTCTCAAGGAGTCCCTGCCGCCTGAAAAACGCCTGGCCAATCGGGAACAGCATCGCAGTGGCCAGCAGCTTTCCCTCTACGACTTGCTGCGCGATACCGGCAATCGGCTGCTGCTGCTGCAGTATGTGCTGCACAACGCCGGCGTCAGTTCACTCACGTATCTTTTCCCCCTGTGGATGGGCGACGTGCTGGGCTGGGGACCCAGGGAAGTGGGAATTGTTTTCGGCATACAGGGCGCCCTGATGGTCATCTTCCAGGGTGGCCTGCTGGGCCCCCTGGTGCGCACCCTGGGCGAATGGCAGTTGTTACGCGTGGCGCTTGCCGCCTTTCTGCTGGGCCTGCTGATCGCGGCCTTCGCTACGACCATGCACGTTATGATCGGCGCTATGTTTGTCGCGATGACCGGAGCCACTCTGTGCATGCCGCTGCTGAATACCATTGTTACCCACCGCACCCCGGCGCAGTATCGTGGGCGTATGATGGGTATAACCAGTGCCGCATCTTCCTGGGGGCGTGTGCTGGGCCCCCTGATGGCGGGGACTAATCTGGCGGTGTTCGGCTACCGTGGCGCCTGGCTGGGTTGCGCCTGCATTGTCGTGCTTTACCTGGCCTGGGCGTTGCGAGAGTACGCATTGCATAAGGACCGTTCCGGCGCGGAGTTTTATTAGCACTCGCCACTCCGCCCCGATAGACTCTGCGGCCGTACTGACCGCAAACTAACGTAAGAAGAGGTATAGATATGTCCACTCAACTTTTTGACCTGAGCGGCAAAATCGCTCTGGTCAGTGGCGCCAGCCGCGGTATTGGTGAGGAGATCGCCAAACTGCTGGCCGAGCAGGGTGCCCGCGTGATTGTCTCCAGCCGGAAAATTGATGACTGCACCGCGGTAGCCGAGGCTATCTGTGAGGCGGGCGGCAGCGCGGAACCCTTCGCCTGCAATATCGGCAACATGGACGATATCGCCGCACTATTCGCGCATATACAGCAGGCCTATGGCAAGCTGGATATCTGCGTGAACAATGCCGCAACCAACCCCTATTTTGGTCATGTGCTGGACACCGACCTGGGGGCGTTCAACAAGACCGTGGAGGTGAACATTCGCGGGTATTTCTTCATGTCCATCGAAGCGGGCAAATTGATGCGCGACCACGGCGGCGGCGCTATCGTCAACACGGCATCGATCAATGCCCTGCAGCCGGGCCAAATGCAGGGTATTTATTCGATAACCAAGGCGGCGGTGGTCAATATGACCAAGGTGTTCGCCAAGGAGTGCGCCCCCTTCGGTATTCGCTGTAACGCCCTGTTGCCGGGCCTGACAAAAACCAAATTCGCCGGTGCCCTGTTCAGCAACGAGGAGATATACCAACAGGCCATGCAGCAAATTCCCATGGGTCGCCACGCGGAGCCCAGCGAAATGGCTGGAACCGTGTTGTATCTGGTGTCAGATGCCAGCAGCTATACCAACGGCGAGTGTATCGTCGTAGATGGCGGTATCACCCTCTAATGGTGCACCCATTTCAACTGGCCGGCTGCAAGTAGGGAAACCCACCCTCCGTGATAGACAGCTCGCAGTAATTGTCACTGGTTGGGATAATCGAGCCACCGGCGGGAATTCTCAACCAGCTGTGGGTGGGGTAGTTGCCCAGTTCATCGGCAAAGCTACCGTCCAGCACAAACAATTCCGCCCCCTGCGGGAAGTTTAGTTGCCCCATGGCCGCTGGCGACTGCCAGCTTTCCAGGCGCATATGGTCCGAGTGGGGTTCCTGGGCATAAAGCTTTTTCCAGGCCACGTTCTTGCGCACAGAGGCATGCCACGGCTGGTTGCGGCTCTGTATGGCAACGTGTTCCCGGTCGGTGCCGGGGAACTGGCGCAGCTTTACAAACAGGGTGCAGCCATCCCTGGAAAAGGGGCTGTGGCGGAAGCCTTCGGGATTCAGCAGATAAGTGCCAGCCGGCCAATCCCCATGCTCATCGGAAAAGACGCCGTCCAGTACCAGGATCTCTTCGCCTCCGGGGTGGTCGTGGCCCGGGAATGCGGCGCCGGTTTCGTAGCGGACTACGGAGGTGACCTGACCGGACTCCGCCGGGCCGACCCGGTGTACGCGTTTGCGTAATACCTGGCCACCGGGGCTTGGCGTCCAATCCATATTTCCTGTGTCTACAGCCACGCGCAGGGTCAGATCACCGTTCAGTGATTCGGGTTCGTTGCTCATAAAGTCTCACCGTGTCGATCCGCACTGGGGTTGAACCCCGGTGTGGAGACGTTTTGGGGGTGTGCGTGGGCGCCCCGGTACTCGACCGCGGCTATTCGAAGATGTTGCCGCCCAGGCGTTCAGCGATATATTCAATCGCCAGCTGGGCTCGCACGCTGTTGCCGGCGGCATCCACCCGGGGTGAGAAAGCCGCAATCCCGTAATCCCCGGGAGAGACGGCGATGATGCCACCACCGACACCGCTCTTGGCGGGCAGGCCGACGTTGTACAGCCAGATACCGGAATCATCATATAAGCCCGCGGTAGCCATTATCGCCAGCACTTCAGGGACATTTTCCGCCGCCATGACCTGCTTGCCGGTCACCGGATTTTTACCGCCTGCGGCCAGCGTACCCGCCATCACGGCCAGGTCGTGGGAGGTCACGCCAACTGAACACTGCCGGGTGTACAGGTCTACCGACACCCCTGCATCGTCGTACAGGCGGCCGTAGGCTGCCAGAAGTTTGGCGATGGCCTGGTTGCGGCCATTGGTGGCGGCCTCCGAGGCGTAAACGTCTTCCATCACCGGGAGTTTACGGCCGGCGAAAGCGTCCAGGGTACCGGCGATTTTTGCCCACTTGGCCTCCGGGGTGTCTCCCCGGACCATGCTGACAGTCGCAATGGCGCCGGCATTGACCAGCGGATTCACCGAGCGCTCGTCGATCATTTCAATGGCCTTGATGGAATTGAATGGCTGGCCAGTGGCATCCACGCCTATTTTGTCCATCATGTTCTCGGTGCCTTGTCGGTCAATAACGGCGGCTGCAATGAAGGCTTTACTGATGGACTGGATGGAGAACGTGTAGTTGGAGTCACCCACATCGTAAACGCGCCCGTCGGGCGTCACCAGGGAGATACCGAATAGCTCCGGGTCAACCTCGGCGAGGGCGGGGATATAATCGGCGCTGGCGCCGTCTTTGACACCCTTGAACTTACTGTGTGCCTCGGCCAGTACTTTTTCTATTTCAGCCGGGGTTGGGGCGCCGGCAAATGTGGGCCAGGCCATTAGCAGAGCGCAGCTGACAAGCAGGCAGTGTAGGGCAAGGGTGCGCAAGTTGCTGTGATAGTTATCGAATAGAAGCATTTCAAATGTCCTGTAATGGGTTAAATATAGGCTGCTTTAAGGATAGCTTTTTTTTGCAAATCGACAAGTTGGTATTGGGCGGCATACAATTCAATTTGGCAAACATACAATTAAGTGTCTAGAGTAACACTATACCCATCCGGAGCGTCGTTATGGAACTGGCCCGCATACACTCTCAATTATTGGCGGATTGCCACCACCTGGGCAGGTTTCCGGCATCGGATGTTCTGTTGCAGCGCAATGCCGCTGTTCCCTGGTTTATCCTGGTTCCGGACACACAGTTGCAAGACGTACTGGACCTGCCAGACGAACACCGCCGGGCGGTATTGGACGAATGCGTTGCGATTTCCGCATTCATTAAACAGGTCCTTGGATTCGACAAGGTGAATTTTGCCGGTCTGGGTAACGTCGTGCCCCAGATGCACCTGCATATTATAGGGCGGCACCAGGGGGATCCGTGCTGGCCATTACCGGTTTGGGGCAACCTTCCAGAGGGCGGGGCTTACGCGCCCGGAAAGTTGCGGGAATGGCAGGAGGGGCTGGTGAAAATGGCCGGTCTGGAACCGGCCAGCCTGTAACAGGGCCGGACTATTCTGAAGGGGTTCTACTTCGCTTGTGGTAGCGGTTTCAGTGCCTGATTGATGGCTTTGCTCAGATTTTCGTCAACCCGGGAACCGGCCTTGTTCACGTCCTCAACAATGCGGGTCATGATGACCTGCCATACCTCCTCATTGCTCGCCACGTCATTGAATTGCAGGGCGATATTACGGGTTTCTTTTACTCCGCCCAGCGCGATGGCGTTGTCCACGCTGGCCCCGTCAATCTGCCGGTTGGGCGTCACGCTGGGGTAGGGGGTGAGGTTGCTGGCCTGTTCACTCTTCTCTCCCTGGCGCATACCGGTCGCGAAGATATAGTCCACGCTGAACTGGGCTCGCTCCTCATCGAGGATGTAACCCTTACTTTGCAGGTTGGCGTTGACCTGGCGCCGTAGGACGGGGTCTATGCTGTAGATCGGATCGGAGGAGTTGGCGGTATTGTGCATCGGGCTCACTGCGCCATTTGTAATACTGGTAGTTACCCGCCGCGAACTTGTCTATTTCATCCGGTTGAATTTCGATGCTGCTGCAGGCCGCCAACAGTAGAGCCAACAGCCCGTTTGCCAGAATGTTTGTGATTCGCATGATATTCCTTCTAAGAGATCCGGTGGTGTTTCCGGCCCGGTCCGGCGCGGGCGCGTCGGCGGCGACAATGGTAGCAGTCTCCGTCGGGGTCGGCCACCACGAGTGATGCCCCTCAGGACGGGTTGGGGATGCTGCGCAGCAACTGCCCGGCGGCCCATTGCAAGCGCTGGTCCCGCTCCGCTACCGGCATCTTGTCGGGGTTGGTGAATACTTCCAGGGCTCCGCGCCAGACGATATCGGCAGTGCCGGCCGGTGCGATGGCTACCAGTATTGTGCCACGGCCATAACCCCTGGCGGGCTTGGCCAGGGAGGGGTACAGGCGAAATACGCGCTCCAACTCCTTCTGGTCCTGCAGTTGGCCCAGCAGGGCGACGGCGAGGACGTCATAGGTTGCCGCCTCTCCGGCTGCTACAAAGTGGTAACCCTTGCGCTCAAATTCACGCTGCAGGGCTTCCTGCAGTACCCGGGCGCGGCGCTTATATTGCCCCTGTGGGTCATCGACCCATTTGAGATCCGATTGCCAGCGCAGGGTGGTCTGGGGAGAGGTCACGAATCCGGGCATGGTCACCGATACGGCGCTGGCCTGGCGCAGGGGGTCTGGTTTTGCCGTAGGTGGTGAGGTACACGCCGCCAACAACGTGGCCAGTATCAGTGGTAGCAAGAATCGGTGGGTCACAGCTTTAGCCCTAGTGTAGTGTGGCTCCCTTCGGGCGAGCCTCCAAGAGGCGATCAGTAAGTAGGCGGCCTCCCGGCGCGTCAGGTGCTGCTAGCCCTTGGAGGCTCGCTGAATGTGCACTTTATTCGCCACACTACACTAATTGCCGGTAATACGTAATAGTACCTGATTCGCCCACGTATTTAGCAAATTGCGCATATTTGCCGCGGCTAACTGAGTGCTTGCATTTGCCCACATCTGGGCGCCGATGCGTCGACGGTCTCGTATGACCACCAATAGTGTATTGCTGCCCTGGTCGTATAGCCGGATCTCTATGGACGCCTCACCTGAGTCCTCGGTGTAAACCGTGGCCAGGCCAGCTGTCATCTGCGCTTGTTCCAGGTCCGCGTTGGGGGCGATGCGGGTAATCTCGGCATCGACCCGGAGGACTTTTTCGCTATCGCTCGTAGTGCTTATTCCGTGCTTGTCGGCGGCGGCATTCATTGCATCGCTCCAGCCCCGGGTCAGGGCTTGCTGGCGCGCCGGGGTCAATTCCCAATCTTTACGAATGCGCTTGGAGCTCGATGGTTGCCGGATTTCTGCGTTGGCTGACAACAGGTTGCTTACCTGAATAACTTTGTATTGGGCCAGCCCCGCGCCTGGCCGTGCCCAGGCCTCCCTGAAGCCACTACTGGAGACTTTGTTCAAGCCGGCAAATTCCGCACTTGGCTCATCTTCCAGGGTTGGTGTGCCGGTACAGGCAGTGCTGATGATCGTCACTGCCAGAAACCCCAGCGCTCTGTGCAACTTATTCATCTGTAAGCCCTTTTTTGTGTGGGTGCTTTGAAGGGTATAGACCATGAAGAGTGGGCGGGGTTGCAGTCCGGCTTGAATTTATCGCGTGATTTACCGGTTGCATTTTGCTAGCATGTCAACATAACTAAAAGTTATTTCTAGGGGTCCTGATGATTTCCCGTAAACTGATTCGCACTGACCTGAACCTGCTGGTTGCCCTGCAGATTCTATTGGAGGAGCGCAATGTGACCCGGGCGGCGGAACGCCTGTCTGTATCGCAGCCGGCGCTGAGCAAGACCCTGCAAAAATTGCGCGACTCCTTTGAAGACGAACTCTTTACCCGCACCGCCCACGGCCTTGTTCCCACGCCGCGGGCGGAAGAGTTGGGCAGGGAACTGCCGGCTTTACTGGACACGATAGACCGCGTGCTGGGGAGTGCTGATTTTAGCCCTGATACATTTGCCGGCAGTTTTAAACTGCTGTTGCCGCCGATACTTTGCGAGTCCCTGTTGCCCGGTCTGATGGCCGATCTGCATGAAAATGCCCCCGGTGTCCAGATTATTACAGCCGAGGTCGCACCCCATTACCAGGACCAGCTGAAAAAGGGAGAGGCGGACTTTGCCGCCTTTGTGGCACTGGAGACGGAGCGAGACATTCTCGCCGAGCCTATTGCGACGATTGCGCCGCGCTGTTATATGCGCACCGGCCACCCCCTGGTGAAGAAGGAAATGAACCTGAAGGATTTTCTGGCCTACCCACACCTGCGCCTGTATCTCCCGGGCTTGACCCGCGAGAACACCAGCATGGTAGACGATGTGCTCGGACAATACGGGGTACACCGCAGTATTATCCTGGAAACCACACAGTTCTCCTCGGCGGTAGGCGTGCTGACCCGCACCGACTCGCTGCTGGTGGCCAATGCCGGTTTTCAGGAGGGGGGATTGTACCGGGAGCGCATCTCCGGGCAGGAGTTACCGGCAGAACTGCAACGTATGATTCACAATACGCACAGCGGAAATCGAGGCAAGATGTCGCTGATGCGTCACACCCGCACATCCCGCAGCGCTCCTCACCAGTGGATGCGGGCTATGTTGATGAAACACCTCACCGGCTCTGCAGAGGTCGTACAGCCCCCGCCCGGGCCGGCGCCGCTATTTCCGGACGGAGCTGCGGTAGGCCCGGGGTGACATGCCAATGGTCTTGTTGAACAGCCTGGAGAAATAAAGCGGGTCATCGTAACCCAGCGCCGCCGCAACGCCTTTCACGCTGAGGTTGCCGGTGTCCAGCAAGTAGCAGGCATGCTCCATCTTCATGTTGAGAAAATGCCTGATGGGTGAATAGCCGGTCAGGGCCTTGTACTTATTGGCAAAGTGGAATTTGGACAGCTTGGCTGCCGCAGCCAGGGTGTCCAGGTCCAGAGGCTGTCCTAACTGTTCCAGCATGAAACTCTGTACCGCCTCCAGATTGAAGCTGTGTTGGCTGCTGGCCTGCGCCGTGCGCATCTGTAGCGCTATCTGCGTCAGCAGGTGACGCAATTGATTGGCGGCATTGATAAAAGCCCGGGTGCTGTAACCGGTGCGGCGCACCTCCAGCAGGCCCCTGAAGTGGGCGATAAGCTGTGGTGAAATACCGACCGGTGTGACCGGGTGGCGATCCTCGCGATAACCCAGATACTGATTGAACACCGCCGTGCTGCTGCCCTGGAAGTGCACCCAATAGATGGTCCAGGGCTCATCGGGGTCTGCTTCGTAGTGGTGGGCCACCCCCTGTGGCAGTAGCAGCATCTCTCCCGGGCCAATACCTGGGACAGTGAGAGCCTGCCGGCGCTCAAAGACCTGGTGGAGAAACTGAATGAGGACAAGAATATCTACGCTCTGGTGCTTACCGGCGCCGGTGAGAAATTCTTTTCTGCGGGCGCCGACCTGAAGCTGTTTGCCGATGGTGATCCGGACAACGCCCGGGCCATGGCGGTTTATTTTGGCGAGGCCTTTGAAGCCCTGGCGGACTTTCGTGGGGTGTCCATCGCCGCGGTCAACGGCTTTGCCATGGGTGGCGGGCTGGAAGTGGCCATGGCCTGTGATATACGCATTGCAGAGGAGCAGGCCCAGATGGCCCTGCCTGAGGCCAAAGTTGGCTTGTTGCCCTGTGCCGGTGGCACCCAGCGCCTGTCCTGGCTGGTAGGCGAGGGTTGGGCCAAGCGCATGATTCTCTGCGGAGAGCGCATCGATGCCACCACTGCGGAGCGCATCGGCCTGGTTGAAGAAGTGGTCGGTGTGGGCGAAGCCCTGGACAAGGCGCTGGCTCTTGCCGAGCAGGCGGGCCAGCAGAGCCCGACATCCGTCGCGTTCTGCAAGCGCCTGGTGCATACCGGGCGCAACACGGTCATTGCCGCTGGCCTGGAAGGGGAGCGAGATCTATTTGTTGACCTGTTCTCGACCGAAGATCAGCGCGAAGGGGTCAATGCCTTCCTGGAAAAGCGTAAGCCCGAGTGGAAGAATAGCTGAGGAAGCCCCAATGTCTGAAGCACCCATTTTATTCGAAGAGTTGCCCGCCGGTACCCGTAAACTGGGCCGGGTGACGCTCAATGTTCCCGCGACGCTGAACTCCCTTACCCTGGAAATGGTCGATCTGCTGCAGGAGCAGCTGGATAACTGGCGGGTGGATGACGATATCGCCGCAATACTCATTGAGGGTGCGGGGGACAAGGCATTCTGCGCCGGTGGCGACGTGCAGGCGCTGTACCAATCGGCGATTGCCACACCCGGCGGCCCCTGTGACTACGCGGAGAGCTTCTTCGAGCGGGAATACCGCATGAACTATACTCTGCACACATACCACAAGCCGGTCATCTGCTGGGGTCATGGCATTGTGATGGGCGGTGGCCTGGGTGTAATGGCCGGCTGTTCCCATCGGGTGGTGACCCAGAAGACGCGTATCGCCATGCCCGAAGTGACGATCGCCCTGTTTCCGGACGTGGGCGGCACCTGGTTTCTCAATCACATGCCGGGCAAATCCGGGCTGTTCCTGGCACTCACCGGGGCTTCTATCAATGCCGCGGATGCCATCTATACCGGCATCGCCGATCGCTTTATTGCCAGTGAGCGCAAGCCGGAAGTATTGCAACAGCTGTTGCGGCAGGACTGGTCCACTGATGCCGCCGCCAATCACGCCCTGGTCCGGCACACGCTGCGCCCTTTTTCCGAGCAGAGTATAGGACAGTGTCCGGGTGGTCAGGTGGAGCCCCACCTGGGTTCTATCAATACTCTGTGCGACGGCGATGACATCCACGAGATCATCGACAATATCCTGTCCCAGCAAACCCAGGATCCCTGGCTGGCCAAGGCCAGGGACAGCCTGCGCCACGGCTCGCCGCTGGCGGCACTGTGGATTTTTCGGCAGCTCCTTGCAACGCGCCACGCGTCTCTGGCGGAAGTATTCCAGGCGGAAATCCAGTTGGTGACCAATATTGTGCGCCATCCGGAATTTGCCGAGGGTGTGCGCGCCCTGTTGATTGACAAGGATCGCAGCCCTGCGTGGCAGTACAAGGTATCCCGCGATATACCTGCGGTAGTTATGGATTCATTTTTCACAGCGCCCTGGGGCGAAAACCCCCTGGCCGATTTGTAAGCACTTTTACCGGAGAATAGAATAATGGCTGATGTAGCATTTATAGGTCTTGGCAATATGGGTGGCCCCATGGCCATTAACCTGGTTGAGGCCGGGCACACCGTCACCGTATTTGATCTGTCACAGGCAGCCTGCGATCAGCTGCAGGAGGCGGGTGCATCGGTGGCATCCACTGCCGCTGAAGCGGCGGTCGGTGTGGACTATATTATTTCCATGCTGCCCGCTGGCAAGCATGTGGCCGGTGTTTATATGGGCGAGGCGGGTTTGCTGGCGCGACTGGACAGTGCCACCACGATTCTCGATTGCAGCACCATCGATGCCGCCACCGCGCGCCAGGTAGGCGAGGCCGCTGCGGAGCTTGGCATCGGCTTTATGGACGCACCCGTATCCGGCGGCGTCGCGGCAGCCGCAGCGGGCACTCTGGCATTCATGTGCGGAGGTGATGCGGCAACCTTTGAAAAAGCCAAACTTATTCTCAAGGACATGGGTGGCAACATCTTCCACGCCGGCCCCGCGGGTGCCGGCCAGGTGGCCAAGGGCTGCAACAACATGTTGCTGGCCATCCATATGATCGGTACCTGCGAGGCCCTGGAAATGGGCGCCCGCAATGGGCTGGACCCCCGCGTGTTGTCCGAGATTATGCTGGCCAGCTCGGGGCGCAACTGGTCACTGGAAGTCTATAACCCCTATCCCGGGGTGATGGAAACCGCACCCGCCAGTAACGATTACAAGCCGGGCTTTATGGTGGACCTGATGCTTAAGGATCTGGGGCTGGCAATGGAAATCGCCGAGCACAGTGATTTTGATAATCCCATGGGGCAATTGGCCAGAGAGTTGTACAGCCAGCACCGGGAGGCCGGTAACGGGCAACGGGACTTCTCCAGTATTTTGCAGAAGTTGCAGGGCTGATAAGTAGTTAAACCTGGAATTTCTGCATTTGGTATTCACACCGGTGGTGTCAGGCTGGGAACCCTCCCAATCTCCACATCAATGTTCAGGTATTTCACTACCAGAATAACGGTATTTGGTGCCTGCATGGCCTTGTGCATGCAGTGGTTGATGGCATTGGTAACAGCCTTGAATTCACCTCTAAGCTGGGTGCCCAGCTGGTTGGTGACAATCTCAATCCCGTCCTGGTCTTGCAGTTCATTAATAAATTCTATGATGGTGGGTATTGGAGCGTCTTTAAGCGGGTAGAGGCTCATATCGGCAACGATTTTCATAATTTGCATCCCGTATCAGTTGATTTATTCTTCTAAAATTTTGGCAACACGTTGTTTAAATTCACCATGGCAAGCCTGGCAGCCATCTATCAGTTGATGGTAAGCCGTTATAGCTGATGCCATATCTTCCTCACCAGCAGCTGTGGCGATCACAATTGCGGTATCGTGAACCACAGAATCAAATTGTTTAAACTTCCCCATTTCAGGTCCCAGGCTGGCGACCAATTTCGTTTTCGTTGCCATTCCAGGGGTTGGGTGATTTGCAATTTTATTGGCTGCCAGTTCAATCTTGCTGAAATCCTGCAAAAAAATACCCGCGGTAATTTGCTGTGCATCTTCCAGCAAACCCTGCATAACCAGCCTTAACTCATTCACCTGCTTATCAGTTGTTTCCTCGGCAACTACAGCCCCTGAAACCAATCCCAGTACAGATAAAGCTAAAACCCAACGATTTATTTCTGACTTCATATTTTCGTTCTCACGTTTTGTTGATAATTTATTAGTATTTCCAGTCTATGCTTCCTGTGAAGCAAGATTCACACCTCCGGCTCCCAGCCGCACAACCCCAAAATCTTCCATAATCGCATACACAGAGGGCAGTACCAACATGATTAACAGCCCCACCTGGCACGCTGTCTCAGTTCTCGGGTAATCCAGGTTCAACAAAGGATTCGAGGTGAAATTCTGCTCTCGACACCCCGTTTGATTGTCTTATACTTGAGACTGGCAGCTTGCTTCTCAGTTTGGCGGCATTCGACAATGATCAGGAGTATCAACATCAAAACGTTTACCCCTTTGGACGACACTATCAGCCAAACCAGGGAGACTATAGAGAATCTTCGCGCGACTGACTCACGACCAGAATGGGAGGCTCTCAAGTCCATCGTCCTCATCGGCAATTATCTCCCCCGATTGTGTGGCATCGCCACGTTCACCACCCACCTGCTTGAATCCATCGCGTTGAATGCCCCGGACAAAGCCTGTTGGGCGATCGCGATGAACGACCGGCCAGAGGGTTATCCCTACCCGTCTCAGGTGCGCTTCGAGATCAACCAGAGTCAACTGAACGAATATAGCCTGGCGGCCGACTTATGCAATCTTAACCAGGTGGATGTGATCTGTCTCCAGCATGAATACGGCATTTTCGGTGGCAAGCGGGGCAGCTTTATCATCGAGCTGTTACGTGATCTCAATATGCCGGTCGTGACGACCCTGCACACGATCCTGAAGGATCCGAACCTTCAGGAACGGCACATCATCATGCAACTTGCCGAGATCTCAGACCGGCTGGTGGTGATGAGTGAACGCTCAGTCGAATTCCTGCGCGATATCTACCAGGTGCCGGAGGAGAAGATTGTCCTCATACACCACGGCATCCCTGACGTACCGTTTGTCAAATCCGATGCCTACAAGGACACGTTCGGCGTATCCGGGAAGAAGATCATCCTGACCTTCGGCCTGCTTTCGCCGGGCAAGGGTATTGAGGTGGTCATCAATGCCCTGCCGGAGATCGTGAAGGTCCACCCGCAGGTCATCTATATGGTGGTAGGCGCCACCCATCCGCACCTTAAGGCGGAACAGGGGGAAGATTACAGAAACAGCCTTTACCTGCGCGCAAAAGAACTCGGTGTTTCGGACCACATCGTTTTTCATGACCGTTTCGTTGCCGACGAAGACCTGTTGGAGTTTATCGGTGCGGCGGATATTTATGTGACTCCGTACCTGAATGAGGCGCAGATTATTTCCGGTACCCTCGCGTATGCGCTGGGGATGGGCAAAGCGGTGATATCCACACCCTACTGGCACGCCCAGGAGTTGCTCGCTGATGAGCGGGGCAGGCTGGTTCCATTCCGGGACCCGGTCGCTCTGGCACGGGAAGTCATTGATCTCCTGGATCATCCCGATAAGTGCCGTGCCATGCAGGAGCGAGCCTACCACTACGGCCGAAAAATGGTCTGGAGCAATGTGGGCCGTCGCTATCTCGACACCTTCGCAGTAGCTAAACGCCAGCGATTACGGAAGAACGTACCCGAGCACCGGCTGGAGACCCTCGGACTGCGCCAGCAACAGCTACCGGAGATCAAGCTGGAATATTTACACCGGATGACCGATGACACCGGCATGTTGCAACACGCCAAGTACACGGTTCCAGACCGGGGGCACGGTTATTGCGTGGACGATAATGCCCGTGCATTGATCGTCGCCGTCACGCTGCAGGACCTCCAGCCTATGGATTCAGCCCTGAGCGGGCCTTACCGCCATTTACCTGGGTTTTCTGGGCCATGCCCTCAATGGCCAGACCGGTCGCTTCCGCAACTTCATGTCCTATGATCGCCATTGGCTCGAGGATACAGGTTCGGAGGATTCCCACGGCCGCGCAGTGTGGGGACTGGGCGTAGCGGTAGCATTGGCTCGGGATAAGGGACAGGTGGGTTTTGCGGTCGACCTGTTCCATCGTGCGCTGGATAGCACCGAACATTTCACCCACCCGCGGGCAATTGCCTTCGCCATCATCGGTATTCATGCCTACCTGTCCCGCTACAGCGGGGACAGCCGCGGGCGAAGGATGCGCAAGATACTCTCGGACCGGCTGATGCAGCAGTTCAGAGATTTCGCCACTGAAGACTGGCCCTGGTGTGAGGATAGCCTGACCTACGACAACGCCCGGTTACCACAGGCTTTGCTGCTGTCGGGACAGTGGCTTCCCGACCCCGAGATGCGGGAGATGGGTCTGCGTGCACTCGATTGGTTGAAGCAGGTTCAGACGGATGAGGAGGGCCACCACTTCGCTGCTATCGGCAATCATGGCTGGTTTCCCAAGGACGGCGAAAAAGCGCAATTCGATCAACAACCCATCGAGGCGGCAGCGATGGTGGACGCCTGCATCGAGGCATTCAATTGCACGCAGGATGAGAAATGGAGTGCTTATGCTTACCGCTGTCTCAACTGGTACCAGGGCGAGAATGATCTGGGAGTTCCGCTCTGCGATTACGCTACCGGGGGCTGTCGGGACGGACTGGAAGCACAGGGTGCGAATGAAAATCAGGGAGCAGAATCCACTCTAAGCTGGCTCATGGCGCTGCTCACCATTTACAACCACCGCGGCTGGGACCGGGTTACACCGGGAGGAGACCCTACCCGGCTTGATGTTCAGAAGGTGTCACAGGAATAGTGACGAGTACAATTGCCTACTCGCTGCAATTCCGCGTCAGCGTGGCTATTAGCTGTGCCAGCGGCAGGGTTACTATGCCGCAGCGCTGATCGCCCGAGGCATACGGGATGATCAACTCATCATGGCAGATCATCGACCCGCAGCTGTAAACAACGTTCGGCACATAACCTTCACGGTCATGTGTGTTCGGCACCAGGATCGGCTCGTCAATTCGGCTGATGATTCGGGTTGGATCGTCAAGATCCAGCAACTCAATGCCGAGGCTGTAGGTCCGCATCGGGCCAACCCCGTGGGTCACTACCAGCCAGCCTTCAGGCATCTCGATGGGTGAGCCGCAGTTCCCCATCTGTATGAATTCGTATGGAAACTCAGGCTCCTGCAGAATTTTGGCCTGCTGCCAGAAGTGCAGGTTGTCCGAAAACATGATCGCATTGTTCTCGCCATCCTGGCGCGCCAACATGACGTATTGACCCCGGATCTTCCGCGGGAACAGCGCCATGCCCTTACCCTGCGCCTGTTTGCCGTTCAGCGTACTGATCTTGAACGAGAGGAAGTCACAGGTCTGAATGAGTTGCGGCAGGATGGTCTCTCCGTTGTACGCGGTATAGGTGGCGTAGTAGGCCACCGTGCCATCGTCGTCGACGAAACGCACAAAACGGGCATCCTCGATTCCCTTGCTCTCGGCCTCCGACACGGGGAATATCACCCGCTCGGAAATTTGGTGCTCCGGCCGAAATAAAATCTCATAATTGGATTGTGCCAACCACAGCGCCATGTTGATAGCATCCGTCCTCTCCTGTAGAAGGAACTGGCCGCTGTTCTGTAGCGCGACGATCATTTCCTGCAGATCGTTGAAGGTGAAGTTGTCCGGCAGCTTGTTGAGGAGCTGGTGCGTTACCGCATTACTCGCCCCCATCTCCAGGAGTTTTAACCGAAACAGGTGCAGGTCGTAGCTTGAATCGGTATGGATTTGGGGCCTGCGCACGTAGTCGCTCAGTGGGTCGAAAAAGATATCATTATTCTTGTCAATTATCCCGCTGCGAAACTCGATGGAGGAGATGTGCCCTTCACCCGTGGCGCGAAAGCTCATAACAAACCGGCAGCAGCCTTCAGGATCCGCCTCCTGGCTTGGTACCTGAACAATGGAAGGGTTAAACAACGCTGCCGCTTCTACAGAATATTCTGCGGTGAAATAAGTGCCGATCAGAAGTCGTCGTTCCTCTGATAACGAAGTGGCGGATGGCACATAGTCGGCCACTCTTTCGAAATTGTGTTGCAGCGTTTCTCTGTAGTAGCGATGACGATGAGAGAAATCGTGCAAGACAGTTTCCAGTATCGTGCACGCCTCGTTCTCGTCCAGGCTCAATACCCGCTTGATAACTTTTCGGATGCGTTCTTCACCGGACGGCAAATATAGTCGGGTAATGACACGACCGATATTTGGATTGATCACGATCGACTTGCGTCGCGCTTTAAGCGTAGGGGCGGTAGAGCTGATTTCCATCATAACTGTATCCACGAGGCGCAAGTCCTCACCACCTGCCGCAGACTGCATTGCAACCCGCTCGGTACAAGATCTGACTTACACATAATCTACACCTTTTTTTTCTGCATGGCACTATAATCCTAAAAACCGCAGTCGGATCACGAAAGTCTGCACAAGCTCTTGATGCACCTGGAAAATTTGAAAAAACGCTCATCACCAATAAGGTGACCACGCGTTTTTCAAATTCCCCATGCACATCAATATCTTGCACATCTTTTTCGCGCCCGACTGCGGTTTCTAGGATAATATCTTTAGCGACAGCCGGCATTATATTTTATCCTGTCCTGGTCTGAACGAGCAGTCGCCTCGTTGTCTGTTTTACTTCTTAAGCCCGTCCGACTTATTGTGTTACCGTGGAGCGGCATTGAATTTCTGATGCCATAAAAACCGCTTCCCAAATTTACATGCAGGTTATTCATGAAGATTGCAATGTTGAGCCCCCTCTCCTGGCGCACACCACCGCGGCATTACGGGCCGTGGGAAAATGTGGTCAGCCTGTTGACCGAACAGCTGGTGACGATGGGTGTGGATGTGACGCTGTTTGCGACCGGGGACTCCCTCACCCGTGGCAAGCTTGCGTGGGTCTGCGAGCGACCCTGGTCGGAAGACCCCTCGATCGATCCCAAGGTGTGGGAGTGCCTGCACATATCAGAGGTATTCAGACGTGCGGATGAGTTCGATCTGATTCACAACCAGTTCGATTTTCTGCCACTCAGTTACAGCGGTTTTACCCATACGCCTCTGGTTACGACTATCCATGGATTCTCTTCGCCGTCGATTCTGCCGGTTTATAAAAAGTACAATGAGCGGACCCACTATGTGGCGATCAGTGAGGCCGACAGGCATCGTGAGCTCGATTACATCGCAACCATTCATCATGGCATCGATCTCGCACAATTCCCCTATCGCGAAGACGCGGGAGACTACCTGTTGTTTTTCGGGCGTATCCATCCCCACAAGGGTGTCGTTGATGCCATCGAGGTGGCGCGCAGGGCCGGCATGCGGCTGGTGATCGCCGGGATCGTGCAGGACGAAACCTACTTCAAGGAACAGGTCGAGCCGCACATCGATGGGTCTGCAGTGGAATACATCGGCTCCGTCGGGCCGGAAAAAAGACAGGAGGTGCTGGGCGGTGCGCTGGCGTTGTTGCACCTGATTCACTTCGACGAACCCTTCGGACTGAGCGTGGTCGAGTCCATGGCCTGTGGCACGCCTGTGATCGCTTTTGGGCGAGGCTCCATGCCGGAGATCATTCACGACGGCGTCACCGGGTTTATTGTGACCGATGTGGTCGACGCGGTGCAGGCGGTGGATAGAATTGGCACCCTCGACCGGCGCGCCTGCCGGAACGAGGTGGAACAACGCTTTACCAGCCAGCACATGGCGCGCGCCTATCTGGATGTCTACCAGAGCATCCTCGACCAGCGGGAGAATCATCGGCCGTGGGGACACTACGAAAACCTGCTGGAACGGGACGACCACAAGGTCAAGGAACTCGTCGTCAAACCGGGTGAGCGGTTGAGTCTGCAAAAGCACCGGCGCCGTGCAGAGCACTGGACCGTGGTCAGCGGCGAGGCGCTGGTCACCGTGGGGGACCAGGAGATCCCGCTCAAGCCGGGGCAGTCCGTGGATATCCCCAGGGGGGCCGTACACAGAATCAAGAACCCCGGGGGCATCCCGCTGGTTATAATTGAGGTACAGATGGGGGATTATTTCGGCGAGGATGACATTATCCGGCTGGAGGATGACTATGACCGCAGCTAAACCAGCGCCCATCATCGAACGCTGCCCCGACAACCCGATCCTCACCCGGGACGATATCCCCTATCCGGTGGAGACCGTGCATAACGCCGGCATGACACGCTATGACGGTCGCACCATCATGCTGTTTCGATCCCACCTGCGTAACGGCCGGTCGATCATCGGCATCGCCGAGAGTGAGGATGGCTTCAAATTTACAGTCGGCCCGGAGCCGTTCCTGGTGCCGTCGACAGAAGGCACATTTGCAGAGTACGAGGCCTTCGGGGTGGAGGACCCCCGAATCTCGTGTATAGACGGAGAATACCTGATTACCTACAGCGCCTATTCGCGCCACGGTGTGCGTATCGGGCTGGTGAAGACCCGCGATTTCCGAACCATCGAGCGCGTGGCGTTGATCACCCAGGCGGACATGCGCAATGTCGTCATCTTCCCGGAGCGGTTCAACGGTCGTTACGCCCGTCTGGATCGACCCCATTCGGAGATCAGCCCCTGGTCCGTGTGGCTGTCATGGTCTCCGGACCTGGTGCACTGGGGCGATTCCGAGGTGGTAATGAAACCGGTGCCGTATCATTGGGACGAGTCAAAAATCGGTCCCGGTGCGACTCCGATTCGCACCGAACGTGGCTGGCTCAGCATCTACCACGGGGTGTTCGAGACCATGGACGGGGCGGTGTATCGCCTCGGTGTGGCGTTGCATGATCTCGACAATCCGGCGAAGATACTCGGCGTCTCGGATGAATGGGTACTGGCCCCGGAGGATCCCTGGGAGATCACGGGCTATGTACACAACGTCGTCTTTTCTTGCGGTGCGGTTGCGGATGACGACGGCGGCGTAAAGATTTACTGGGGTGGCGCAGACACCGTGATGTGTGCCGGGACTGCGCGCCTCGACGACTTGGTAGACCTGTGTCTCAGCAACAGTCGTCTACCCTATTAACCTGAAGATTGGACAAGATTCTTGTCGTGTGCCCTGACACGCCGAAAGTGGGGCGATCGATTATCGCGGTAGACGTAGACACCATCCAGGATCAGGATATGAAAGTGGACAAGGTGAGTCGAAATAGCCCGGTAAACAATGCCCGGCACCTTGTCCATAGCCGAATGGCATGTAGTTAATGGTTCAAAGCCTAATCTCTCGACGAGTCGTTCCCGCGAAGGCGGGAATCCAGCGGGCTGTAGGCCCCTTGGATCCCCGCCTTCGCGGGGATGACGGGCTTAAGTAAGTGCCATTCGTCCATAGCCTACTGGCTGGTGAGCTCATCTATTTTTTCCATTTGCAGCTGGGCGGCCTCTTGCAGGCTTTGTTCGACGCCTTCCGCCTTTTCCATTGCCTGTATATGTTCTTGGGGAATAATAGTTTCAGATTTGCCGCCACCTGATGCCTGGTACAGCACCCACATTATCGCGCCCAACGAAAGAACCAGGCCAATTAATCTCATAGGAAACACCTCTTTTATCGCACTGTAGCACGAGTCTGCATTTTCGTCCCTATGTCACCCTGATCACCCTGAACCGACCGGAACGCATGAAGGCCATGGCTTTCGACTCAGGGCTGATTATTCTGCAGCTGACTCTCCGGATATCAGGCGAAAGTCTATGCCGGTCAGGCGATCAAAATCGTAAGCGCTGAGTTTGAAAAAAAGTGTGTACTCGCTGCTGCCTACGAAATGCTCCTCCGCCGCAGTGAAGAATTCCAGTGTTGTTATTCCCGCCAGGCTGCGCACCTGCAATATCAGGTCCGCCTCGGCTTCTGACAGCTCGCGCTGCACATCTTCTGTCGCCACGCCGTCTACCTGCAGGGAACGCAGGGCGGCAAGTAGCGCCTCCAACTCCCGCGGATCCGGCGCCAGCCCGGCGCCGGATAGCCAGTCTCCGCTGTCGCGGTTCAGGCTGTAGCTGTCTGCGGTGATGCTCAGGGGCGTGCGTATTTGTAGCAATCTGGGTTCTAGCCAGGCGCCGCTGACCCCGGGAGCATCAAAGACATTGAAGGGGATACTGTAAATGGCATCCTGCCCTTTTCTGCGGGCATGCACCTTGCGAAAACCAGGCGATGTTCCCAGGTAGACGGTGGCCAACTGCTTACCCTCCGCCAGAAAACTCAGGCTGCGCTGGTAGTGGTAGTTGGCTACCTGGAATCGCTGGCGGGCGACAACGGATTGGGCGATAGGCCAGCCATTATCCGGCCCGGTGATGCGCTCCAGCAGTTTATCGACCTTGCCCGAATCCGCCGGCAGGTTCTCCAGGTCGGAAAGAAACCAATGATCCCCTGCTCTAGTCAGCGTGGTTTCGTTGTCGTATTCGTCGCCGATACGTATTTCATCGATGACACCCGGACCCGATGGCACCAGAGGCCGCTGTAGTCGGGGCTGCGCCATATCCTGCTGCGGCCAGTACACCGTGGCGACGATTCCGCACTGGATCAGCAAAACAAGCAGCAGTGTTGTGACCGGGCGATTCACAGTGCCAGGCCTTTGGCGTAGTGTCGCCGCCGCATTATTTTTCGCAGCCAGTGAGCAATGGCCAGTAATACTAACCACAACACCGCGAGGCCGTAGTTGAAGTACTCGATAAGTACCTGCGCGTGGCGCTCCATGGGAGGGAGCGTACGGTTGAAGTGAGCACGCGAGCGAATTTGTAACAACTGGTCGTCCTGTAGCGCCCAGTCCAGGGTGTTCATAAATAGCTCAAGTGGTCCCAGGTACTGGGTGCCGGAGGCCGTGACCTGGACATTCAAAATCTGGTCATCCATAAAGTCGTTGGAGGCATACAGCACGATACGGGCGGATTCCGGGGAGTGCTGAATCAGGCTGGTGATACCGGGGCCGGTGTACATCTGCGGGTCTTGCCCAGCGCTATTGAGTGGGTGGGATTTGTCCGCGAAAAAAGAGTCGAAACGCCCCTGTACAATAAGGCCTAAATCTTCGACTGCCTGTGCGGTGGCGTTTTCAGCGGGTTTTTTCGGGCGAAAACTGCTGAGGCCATCCGGGCCGAGGCTGGGCATGATATCCATGCTGTCGCTCAGCCAGAAGTTAGTCGAGCTCTCCAGCAGTTCGGTGACCCGTCTGCCGTCCGCCTGACTGACAGTAATGGGCGAGGCCCATGCCATCGTCAATTGCGGCAGGTTGCCGGTAATCGGGTGCTGCGGTGCCAGTCCGGGCGGGCGCAGATCGATGAAATACGGGTAATCGATCATTTGCACATCGCGAAATTCGTAATCGCCCTCCCGCCGGGTGACGGGAGAGGGGAATGACGCGCTCTGCTCGTCCAGCACCAGGGTGTTGCCGATCTCTATACCGTGGTGGGCCAGCCAGTCCTGCAGCCCGCTATTGTAGTCGTGCATGCGCAACTGGCCGCCGCTGATTTCAGCGGTAAAAGGTGATGTTGCCAGAATCACGGTGCCACCGCGCATCAGGAACTGGTCGATGGCGAAGATGGATTTCTCGTCCAGCTGGTGCGGGGCCACCACTGCCAGAATGTCCGCTTCGGGGGTAACGGCGCCGTCTGACAGGTCTTCCAGGCGGATGCTGTAGTCTTGCGTGATAACCCGCTCCAGATTGTTGAATGTCGGCCCGCCCATATGATATTGCGCCATTTGCTGGTTTACCGGGGGCAGCACTAATGCCACGGTACTGGTAAAGCCGCTGGCGAAGCGCTTGAGGCCTGCATCCAGCGTTAGCCGAAACGCCGTCGGGTCAAAGTCTTCGGTGGGTAACTGCACGACCTGTCGGGTATCGGCCAGAGTCAGATAGAAAAAGAACTCCCGGTCATCGCCCTGGGACATCACCATGGGCTTGAAGCCCCATTGATCCACGATCTGGCGCGCCACGTCTCCCCCGCGAGATTCCGGTTCGATGAAGCGCACACTGAACTTGCCCCCGGAGTGTTGTACTGCGGTCTGCAGTTGCGCCTCTATCGAATCTTTGTAAGCTAGCAACTGCTCTGGCAGCAAGGTGTCGTTGGAGACATAAGCGATAAATTCAACCGGCTCATCGATTCCGTCGAACAGGCTGCCACCCATCCGGTAGCGGTACAGTGTGTCCTTAATGGCGCGTGTAATGTCGTATTCCGGATTGCGCAACAAGACTTCCGCTTCGCTATTGGGAGCTGTGCGTACTTCGATCAGGTCGGAAAACCCCAGGGTTTCATGCTCGCTGCCGTAGCGCACCAGAATGTTGAAATAGGAATTCACCAGGGCGGCTTGGTAGCGGTCTGCGACCTGAATGGGGGTGGCGGTAATGCCGTAGCGCTTGTTCGCTTCCTGCTCCAGCTCCGGGTTTTGCACCGGGTCAACGAACTCTATGTGTACATTGCCGACACCCGCGACTTCGTATTCCTTGATCAGGTCGCGCAGTTGCGGTACCAGCGGCGCCAGCAGTGGATGGGTCTTGGCACTGAAGTAGCCGCGAATCAGCAGGGGCTCCTGCAACTGTCCGAGAAACTCGTGGGTGGGTTGGGAAATCGAGTACAGCTTGCCCTCTGTAATATCCAGACGCAGGCCGTCAATGCGATGTAACCACACGTTGGCCAGCAGCAGGTTGGCCAGCAACAGGATAGTGGCACTGCGCCAATGGCGGTGTCGCGCAGTGGCGACAGCCCTGTCCCAGCGCTCCTTTTCCAGCATGTAAACATTGAGGGCCAGGAAGGCCAGGATCAGGCTTATGTAATAGAACAGATCGCGGACATCTACGACCCCGCGGGTAATACTGTCAAAACGGGCGCCGGTGCCCAGCAGGCGCAAGGTCTCTCCCACCCGGGTATCAAAAAAATCTGTGAGGGTGGCGCTACCCAGCAGATAGAGGATGCCGCACAACGCCACCGTACCGATCAGGCTGACAATGGGATTGTCGGTGCGCGCCGAGATAAACAAGCCGGCACTGAGATAGGTCGCACCCAGTAAGGCGGTCGCTACGTATCCTGCCGCTACCGGCCCCCAGTCCAGCTCGGCGATCAGGTCGACAGTGATTGGCAGTGGCAGTGTGCAGGCCAGGGCCAGCAGCAGCAGGGTGAAACAGGCGCGAAATTTACCAAGTACGAAGCGCCACAAGCTGACCGGCTGGGTCATTACATGCTCCAGTGTGCCGGTACGGCGTTCTTCGCTCCACATGCGCATGGTCAGGGCGGCGCAGAGGAAAATCAACAGGATGGGCATCCATTCGAACAGGGGCCGGATATCGGCGATGTTGCGGGCGAAAAATGACTCCACCCAGAAAAATATAAACAGGGTGACGGTGGCAAAGGAAGCCAGGAACAGCCAGGCGACCGGGGACAAAAAAAACAGCCGTACTTCTTTCTGTGCTACCCGGCGAGCAATGGAATCAGTCGCCACCTGCGTTAACCTCCCGAAACACGCTGTCCAGGTCTCGCCTTACTGGCTGTAGCTGGTACAACCTGGCACCGGCCTCGATCACGCATTTGGCGATATTGTTGGCGGCGGTATCCATGTCTGCATTCTGGTGCAGTTGTAGAGTGAACTGCATCAGCCCGTCCTCCCGGTTGAACTGTTTGAGCGAGGCTACCTGGGGCATACGACGCAGATAAGAGGCCAGGGATTCCACCGCGGTGTTGGTGCGCAGCTGTAATGTTCTGCTGTGATGCAGGTCGCTCATGCGTTGGTCCAGGGCCAGTTGCCCATTGCGCAGCATCAACACCCGGTCACATATGGCATCCACTTCCTGCATGATGTGGGTGGACAGTATGACGGTAGCCCGGCGTGCCAGTTTTTTAATGAGCTGCCGCATGTGTTCGGTCTGGTTGGGATCCAGGCCGTTGGTGGGCTCGTCCAGGATCAGCAGGCGGGGTCTGCCCAGAACCGCCTGTGCCACACCCACCCTCTGTCTCAGGCCGCGGGACAGGGTGCTGATCGGGTCCAGTGCCCGTTTTGCCAGGTCGGTGGACAAAATGGCCCCGCGCACTGCCTGGTAGCGTTCTTTTTTCGATATGCCTTTCAGGGTCGCCGCATAGTCCAGATAATCCGCGACCATCATCTCAGGGTACACAGGCAGGTTTTCCGGCAGGTATCCCAGTTGCCGCTGGACTGTTTGCGCCTGTGTGGCCAGATCGACACCGCCGATGATGATACTGCCGGCAGTGGGCTCCAGGTAGCCGCTGAGCATTCTCATGATCGTGGTTTTGCCGGCCCCGTTGTGCCCCAGCAGGCCCACGATTTCGTTATCGCCGATATGGAAAGACACATCGTCCACGGCGATGGTCTTGCCGTAGCAGCGTGTCAGGGATTGTACTTCAATCATACAGTCAGGGGTTCTTGTGGCAGGTGGCTACTCAGGACTTAGGCATCAGGAACTAGAAGGCGAATAGTAACTTAATAATGAAGCCGATGAGTACAAGGTTTAGCACCAGCCGGATCAGGTGCTCACCTCTGCTGACGGTAAAATGCGCCCCAAGATAGCCGCCGATGGCGTTGCCCACGGCCAGCGCCAGACCCACCGCCCACATTAGTTCTACCTGGCTGGCGAATATAGCCAGGGCCACTACGGTATAGACGGCGATAATAAAGACCTTGTGCATGTTGGTGCGCACCAGGTCCAGACCCATGGCCCGGTTCAGGATGGGCATCAGGATGAAGCCCACGCCGAGTTGGATAAATCCACCCCAGAAGCCCGCCCCGACCATAAGAAAGTGGCCTCGCAGTAATTGCTTGCGTGTGGGCTGGTAATCCTCCGGTTGCTCGGTCGCGCCCCGGTCAAAGTGCATCACCAGCATTACGCCCACCATAATGAGTGCGAGGGCGCGGTTAAACCAGACGCCCTGCAACTGGGAACCCACCAGTGCGCCGGCCACGGCGCCCGGTATGGCGCAGGCGGCCAGTGTCAGGCTGAGCCTGAAGTCCCTGAACCCGCGCCGGGCAAAGGCCACGATCGCCGCAAGGTTTTGCGCCAGGATGGCGATGCGATTAGTGCCATTGGCTACCGGCCCGGGCAGGCCCATGAAAACCATGACGGGTACGGTGATGAGTGAACCCCCGCCCGCCATGACATTGACAAAGCCGCCGATGATGCCCACCGCTACCAGCAGGCCCCCCTGCCATAGCGCCAAATCCACTGTCAGTCTTCCGTCCAGGGCTCACGCATGGTGACAAATTCTTCTGCCGCGGTGGGGTGTATGCCAATGGTGCTGTCGAACGTGGCCTTGGTGGCACCGGCCCTCAGGGCAATGGCGATGCCCTGCATGATTTCACCGGCATCCGGCCCCATCATGTGTACGCCTACAACGCGGTCGCTGGCCTTATCGACGATCAGCTTCATAAAGGTCATTTCGTCGCGGCCGCTGAGGGTGTGCTTCATGGGTTTGAAGGTGGACTTGAACAAGCGGATATGGCCGAACCTGGCGCGCGCTTCGCTTTCGGTAAAACCGACGGTGCCGATATTGGGTTGGCAGAACACCGCCGTGGGTATGAAGTCGTAATCCACCTGGTTTTGCACGCCGCCAAACTGCCGGCGAGCGAAGGCCATACCTTCGGCCAGGGCTACCGGGGTCAGTTCCATACCGCCGGTGACATCACCCAGGGCGAAAATGCTGGGCTCGCTGGTGCAGTATTGCTCGTCGACATTGATAATGCCGAACTCATTCACCTCCACGTCCACATTTTCCAGACCCAGGCCCGCCAGGTTGGCTTTGCGCCCGGTGGCGTACAGCACCGCATCGGCCTCCAGCGTCGTGTCGTCAGTCAGCTCGAGTAGCAGGCCGTTGGCACCGGGACTAATGGCTTTCACGTTGACCTCAAAACGCAGATCCACCCCGGTTTTGGCGATTTCCCGGGCGGCATGGGCGCGAATGTCCGTATCGAAACCACGCAGGAACAAGGGACCTCGATACAGTTGCGTTACCTGCGATCCCAGTCCGTTGAATATGCCGGCGAACTCAACAGCGATATAGCCACCGCCGACAATGACCAGGCGCTGCGGAAAGGTTTCCAGGTCAAAAATCTCATTGGAGGTGATAGCGTACTCGCTGCCTGGAAAATCAGGGATATGGGGCCAGCTACCGGTAGCGATCAGGATCGTCCCTGCCGTATAGTGCCGCTCGTCGACGGCGACCGTGTGGGCGTCGACGATGCGCCCGCTTCCGTCGATCACTTGTGCTTCTACGCCGGACAGCAGGTTGCGGTAAATAGCGTTGAGGCGTGAAATTTCAGTTTTCTTGTTGTCGCGCAATGTCGCCCAGTTAAAGCCCGGCGCTGTGTCGTCCCAGCCGAAGCCCAGTGCATCTTTGAAGCCCTTGCCGAACTCCGATGCGTAAACATACAGTTTCTTGGGAACGCAGCCCACATTGACGCAGGTGCCACCCATATAGCGGTCCTCGGCCACCGCGACACGAGCGCCCAGGCCCGCCGCTATGCGCCCCGCCCGCACGCCGCCGGAGCCGGCACCGATGACAAACAGGTCGTAGTCGTAGTTCTGGTCGCAGTCAGCGTCAGCCATCATTCTCTCCGTTTTTTCTCACCGCTGCCGCCAGCATTTGCAGCAGTGGTTCAGTCTCTGTTAGTGACAGACAGGCATCGGTGATGCTCTGGCCATAGGTGAGTGGCCGCCCGGGGATGACTGGCTGGGCGCCGCTCAGCAGGTGGCTTTCCAGCATGACCCCGCGGATGGCGTTTTGCCCTTGCTCAATCTGCTCGCACAGGGACGACATGACTTCGGCCTGGCGTGCGGGATTTTTTTCACTATTGCCGTGGCTGCAATCTACGATAATCGATGGTGTCAGCCCCTGCGCCGCCAGTGCGACTGCGGCATCGCGCACATTCCGGGGGTGATAGTTGGGGCCCGTCTGGGTACCGCCGCGCAGAACCAGGTAACTGTGCTGGTTGCCGCTGGACTTGAGGATCGCGGGAGTGCCCTCCTTGGTCAGGGAGGGGAACCAGTGGCTGTGCCCGGCGCAGCGGATGGCGTCGATTGCGACGTCGATCTGGCCGTTGGTGCCATTTTTAAAGCCAACCGGCATCGACAGGCCTGATGCGAGTTCGCGGTGTATCTGGCTTTCCACTGTTCTGGCGCCGATAGCGCCAAAACTCACCAGTTCAGCGTAGTACTGACCAAAGGTGGTATCGAGGAATTCGCTGGCGGCGGGCAAGCCGAGTTCGGTCACGTCGAGCAATACTTTGCGTGCCAGGCGCAGGCCCTTGTTGATATGGAAGCTGTTATCCAGATCGGGGTCGCTTATCAGGCCCTTCCATCCCACCACGGTGCGCGGTTTTTCGAAATACACCCGCAGTACCGGGACGATGGCATCCGCCAGGGGCTCGCAGATGTCTTTGAACTGTCCTGCGAAATCCAGCAGCGCATCGGGGTCATGCACGGAACAGGGGCCGACGATGGCCAACACCCGGCGGTCTTTGCCGGACAGCACCTGCTCAATACTGCGCCGGCCATCGGCGATTTTTTCTGCCTGCGGGGCAGGCAAGGGTAACTCTTCTGCCAGCACCCAGGGGGTGATCAGGGGTTGAGCACGGTCGATGCGGACGTCGTCGATAGGTCTGCTCATGTTATTGCCAGGGAAAATTGTTTAGCGAGAGCCCTTGACCAGGCTGCGGAACCAGTCCGCCAGAGTCTCGTGCTTATAGTCGGTAAACTCCCCGGCATCCATAAACATTCCGTGCTCTTTACACACTTCGTACCAGATATGCGGTTGGTCCGGGTCAGAGGCCTTTTCCATGTCCTTGCCACAACGCGGACAGGAGATATCATCAACAGTGTCCCACTTTTTGCCCTCGCTGGCGCTGCCGATGTCCAGCGCATCGCCCATCCATTTGCTTTTGAGGAGCTCTGCCTCGCCATTATCGAACCACATGCCCTTGCAATTGGTACAGCGATCGATAACCAGATCGCCGCCGTAGGAGATCTCATCCATTCCGTGGCCACATTTGGGACATTCAATGCCGTGTACGTCTGGATTATATTCCATCTCGGTTTCCTATTGGTTTCAGGTTCTAATCATTGCACAGCCCGACCGGGGCAATAAACCGTAAGTTTAGCGCAGCATGAGCAATATTTCCTGCCCCGTTTGCTTTTGAGGGTACATTATCCTGGCAAGTTGCGACAACATGACCTGTAAATTAGCGCGCCTTGTATAAAGGCCTAACACCAGCTGGCTTCTGAGCCGGGATTCTTCAGCAGTTCTTCGATATTGGCGCTCAATATACGATAGCCCACGTTACCGTAGAGAACCTGGCGCCCCTCGTTCAGTACCCAGGTCGGACTGCCCTTTATGCCCAATTCGTTGGCGCTACGCAGGTCATTACTCAGTGCTGCGATGGCACTGCCGTTTTGCAGGGCATTGCGCAGTGATTCATTGTCCAGTTTTTCATCGGCCGCCAGTTGCTGCAACAGCGACAAATCCCCGATGTCCCGCGCTTCGCAAAAGAATGCATGACGAATACGCAGGGCCATGGTCTCAACTGCGCAATCACCAGCAACCAACTCTACCGCTTTGAGTATCAGGTGCGCTTGCATTGAGGAGCGTGGCCGAACAATCGACCAGATGTCAGGGTTTACTGTGGCCTCTTCGAAGGGTGCCGCGGATTGTTGAACATGGTTGCTGAATTTTTCAAAACCATCTGTCTCTCCCCATTGCCGGTGTATCTTGTTGTGGCTGTCGCCAAAGATGTCGACATAGCGATGACGCAGCTCTACATTGTGTCCGTATTGACGGTGTAATTTGTCCAGGCGTGGTTGTGCAATCCACGCCCAAACGCAAAATACATCGGTGAAATAATCTATGACAATTGGCGAGGGCTCGCGGCTCATGTTTTTATCACAGTGTGTGTTGAATGCGTCGGGATGATTTCTCAAAGGATGAACGCTGTCAAGATGCCACGTATTATTTTTTATATGGATAAAAAAATAATCGTTACATCTTTGTATTTTAGGCCTACACTGCAAATGCGGTACTTTCAACCACTACGGAGCATAAAAGCAATGTTGGATAAAGAACTGGCTCAGGCCACTCAGCTGGCCGAAAAAGCTAACAATAAAGTAGAGCAACTTCGAAAGAAGTTGGTGGCGGATTCTGAAAAGGCAACTGCCAGGGGCAAACGAGAACTTGGTGCGGCGCGCAAGAAACACACTGCCGCCAGTACTCGTTTGAAAAAAGCACAGACTGCGCTCAAAAAGAAAGCATCGCCAGACAACCAGGAAAAAGTCGACGCGCTGATAGGTCAAGTGAAAGACCTGGCGGAGGCGGTAGCGAAAATCACCAAGGCTGCGTATGAAGCTGCCGAGAAGCTGCTGACCGTCAAGACGGACGCTATACTGGAAGATCGCAAGGCCAAGGCGGCAAATAGGGCCGCGAGCCTGGTGGAAAGAGCTGCCGCCAAACCCAAAAAGAAGAAAAAGGCGACGGCCAGGAAGAAACCCGCGGCCAAGAAAAAGACTGTACCCAAGAAAAAAGCAGCGCCCAAGAAAAAGGCCGCTGCCAAGAAAAAAGCTCCGGCTCGCAAGAAGGCCGCAGCCGAGCGTAAAGCTGCCTGATAGCATAGCAATGCTGTTACGGCGCCCTCTCCGCCAGGGGGCGTCGCATTACCACTGACAGGTGTAGCTTTGCTGGCAGCGAGCGGCAAATCGCAGAGCCGGGGGGATGGTAGCCCCATCTACTCAGGCCCGAAGTTTTCGCAAGCTAATCTATCCCGGCTTTTTCCCTGGCCGCGTGGCGCTGCAATAATTGTGTTTGGGACATGCGGTATGCCAGGTAATATTTGTAGATATTTGCCACATACTGCACCGGTTCCCTGCCGATATCCCTGGCTGCCGCGAGCTCCACATTGTCGAACCAGACATTGGGGTCGTAACCCTGTTTTTTGGACGACGCGCGCAATCTGATCATGCGGTTGGGGCCGATATTGTAGGATGCCAATGCCAGTAGTGTCTGGTTCAGTTCAGTGATATTTGGATCATTAAAATAGTATTTGCGCAGGAAATTCAGGTATTTGACGCCGGCGTGAATATTGGCGTCGACTTTATGGATACCTTTGATATTGACGTTGCGATCGCCCGCCGTACTGGCTTTTATTTGCATGACCCCGATAGCCCCCGATCGACTGCGGGCGCTCTGGTTCAGTCGTGATTCCTGATAACCCTGGGCGGCGACCATAAGGTACTCGATACCGTATTGGGCACCGTATTTCTGGAAAATGTCCTCCAGCTTTTTAAAGCGGTGGTAGTCCTCCTGCGCCAGGGCACTGGCCGCCCAGTCGAAATCGCGGACATAACGGTTTTTCAACACGTTGCCGATCAGGGTGCCTTCCCGGTTCTTCTTGAGGAAGTCATTGATCGTTTTTTCGAGTTGGGGGCTGCCTTTGCGAAATGCCCAGGCCGTCTGCGCACCTGAGCGAAACACAATATCCTTTCTTACCACCAGTTTAGTGAATACCTGTTTCCACCACTGTACTTTGTAGTCGTCTATAATAGCCCAGGGCAGCAGGCCGGCGTTGACCATTTCTACCAGGTCTTCGTCCTCCAGCAGCTCAGACATGGTTTCTATGAGGACCGGCGCCACACCCTCGCGCCGGAACCGCTCATTCAATTTGTCCACACTCTCGCGATAGCTGCTGGAGTGGCGCACATAGAGAATTTCGCCAGAGAGGTCATCAATTGAATCCAGCTGTGGCGCAGAAGGCCCGGTTACCAGGATCTCGGACAGGGGCTTGCTGGCGGGGATGCTGAAGTCCAGTTGCTTCTGTCGCTCGGCTGTTATCGACAGGCTGGCCTGGATAATGTCGCCGCGGCCCGCCAACAGTGCGGGAATCAGTTGGTTACGCGCTACCGGGACGATAAACACATGTACCCGGACGTGCTTGCGCTGCAAGCGCTTGTTAAGGAAGTCCTCAAAGCGCTGTGACACTTCCGTGACCAGCCCCTTCGCCTCCGCGTTATCCACATAATATCGACCGACGCTGTATACAGTGAGGACTCGTATGACCCGATTTTTTACCATTGTGTCCAGATCGCCACGCCGGGTTTGTAACACGTCATAGGACTCCGGCAGCGCGGTGTTGTCGGGGGAGCGCCCCGGGGCGTTTTCCTGCTCGATAATTGCTGTAGCTACCTCGGCTTCGCCATCGCCATCGCCTGTTGCGGGGACGGGGTCTGTATCACCACAGGCGGCAATATACACAATGAGTAGAAGGCACAGCAGTCTTGATACGTGCATCATGGAAAACAGGGCTCCTCGTAAATGGCCAAAGCCTATTTGAATATTTTTTAACAATAACGGACAGATTTCAATCATCCGTGCTCTAACGAGGTTTGGCAATAGCTTTCCCGCTCCTTGGTAAGGCCCGCCGTGTGTCGCTGGCGGCCTGTGTGTTGGCCGAAATACTTGGGAGAGAAACCAGGTACTCGATGGGAAAATTGATACTGTGGGTATCGGCGTCCAACTCGATGAGGATGGGTCGGTCCACTGTAAGCCAGGCGCCACAGGCCTCACCGGAATCGCAGATAAACAAGTCGTTATCCGCATCAGACCCGGCAACAATTTCGTATTGCCCGTGAGGAATATTTGAAAACTCGAAGTGGTAGTTGCCCTGGCGCGCCGCGGTAGTGAATTGTGCAACGACTTCAGTGAGCACGGCGTCGTAGAGCAGTACGTAGATGACGCCGACATCGGCGGCCGCACTACCGTCACCGACTGATAAGGTGACGCGCACGCGCAGCCCATTGACCGAAGATTGCGCCACAATGTCCGCCGAGTACACGCCGGGTTGCAGGGCGCTGCGATCCACCGACACCCGGTAGGTACCAAGGCCTCCGGCGCCTACTTCCAGTGGGGCCATGGTCAACCACGGCTGTGAAGCCGACAGTTCCAGTAACGCCAGTTCGCCCTTGCCACCGTTGCGCAGGACCAGCTCCAGCGTGTCGCTGATACCGCCGAAACTGAGTGTGCTGGCAGACGCCACCAGGTGGGGGTTGTCCGCTGGCGACTTGCCACCGGACGCCAGTGCCGCGAGTACCGCCCTCTGGGCATTGATCAGGCCGTGGCCATATTGATCATCCCTGCCGGGTGCACCCAGATCATCGCTGAGGTCGCCGCGAACCAGCAGGGCGTCGATATCCGCCGGGGTTAAATCGGGATTCACGCTAATCATTAATGCCAGTACACCCGCCACATGCGGCACCGCCATGGAGGTGCCGTTGAGGAAGGAGTAGACATAATTTACGCCATTGACAGTGTTGGTGCCGCCGGTACTGAGAACCCCGTCGGGGTAACCATCGCCATTCAGGTCGGCGCCATTATCGCCGCCGGGCGCGGCAATATCGATATGCCTTCCCGTGTTGGAGTAGGTTGCAAGACGACGCTGGGCGTCTACCGCGCTGACCGAGATGACACCGTTGTAGGATGCGGGGTAGGCGGGTAACGAACTGGCTTCATTACCGGCGGCGGCGACCACCATCACGCCCGCCGCTCGCACCTGGTTGAACAAATCCTGTGTGGCCTGGCTAAAGGGCCCACCGCCCAGGCTCAGGTTGATTATGTCTGCCGCCTGTTGTGGCACGGTGCCGGAGTCATTGGGGAGTCCGGCCGCGAAAAGTATAGCCTGGCTTACATCGTAGGAAGTGCCGGCGCCTCCGGCACCCAGGGCGCGCACCGGCATGACGCGTGAGGTGTAGGCAGTGCCAGCCACGCCCAGGCCATTATTTCCTCTTGCCGCTACCGTGCCACTGACATGGGTGCCATGAAAATTGCTGGAGCCGGCATTTAGCGCATTGCCAGGATCCTGGGGGTTGGGATCGATACCGTTGCCGTCACCTGCGCTGCTCGGGTCGCTTACAAAGTCATAGCCGTCGACCAGTTGCCCCGCCAGATCCGGGTGATTGGACAGGATGCCCGTATCTACCACGGCGACTATCACGTCGAAATTACCCGTGGTGGTGTCCCAGGCTTCCGGCAGTGCGATCAGGGGGTAGTGCCACTGAAAGGGGAAGGCTTCATCGTTGGGGGTCGCCAGTGCCCGGACTACGTAGTTGGGCTCTGCATACTCCACCCTGGGATCGCCGCCCAGGGACTTGATGGCCAGCAGTGTTTCCCAGCGGGCGCGCAGATCCGGATCACGGAACTCTTTGTGTTTACCGGTGGCAGCGCCCAGGCGCTTATCGTGTTGCAGCGCGCTGATCAGACCCTGCTGTAAGTCCATCAGGCGGCCGCGCCCACGTCCACCGGCGCGTTGTTTCAGGCCCATGAGCAGAGAAATTTCCCGGTGAAGAGCACCCGTAGTGGTGGACGAGTCGTCCTCCCGGTATTTCACCACGGTTTGCCAGGGGACGATGTTGTAGTGTTGTTTGCTCAGGGCGTTTACCGTGTCGTAAGCGCCGATTGCGAGAAGGTAGTTGGTGGCCCCTGCCGCGGCGAAAGCGTTGACGAAGTAGGTGCCGTCCTCGGGGATTACCAGGGTTTCGACTTCCCCGGTCTCAATAGAAAAATCGAGGATGTTACCCCGTGTGTCATACAGGTACAGATCGGCATCTGCCTGCTCGAAGTCCGCCACCAGCATGGTGACACTCTGGCCGGCCAGCAGCTCTACCCGGAAAAAATCATCGATATCACCGGCCACTTGAGAGCGGCCCGGCGCGCCGGTACCCGGCCGGTTGATGTAACCGCCCAGCGTAATGGGGTTGGGTATTGGCTGGGCGGAGCTTATCGTGTCATTGCTGACCGCCTCTGTAGTGGGGTCGTTGGTGTCGCCGTCCACCGCCTGGCTGTTCGAGGCGGTGATGGTTCCCGATATGTTGAATACCTCGGGTGGAGCGGGTGCTGGCGGGGGAGCGGGAGTCGGGGCAGGATCCGGTGGGGCAGCGCTATTGGCGGAACTGCCGCCCCCACCACCGCCGCAAGCGGTGGCCAGCAAAGTGATGGCGAGACTGGCCACCAGGCTGGGGGATAGTATGCGCATAATATGCATGAAAGCCGATTGAGCCTGTACCGGAAAGCCAAGATACCAGAAATTCAATAACAGTAGTAATTTTGCTATTCGGTCTGTTTTACTGGCCCGCCCGACCATTCCCCTATTCGGGGGTTAGCGTATCCTGCGCTAGTTCTTCACCTGTACGCATGCTTCTTCGCCGACCAGTTGTGGCTGTTTGTGCCAACCCAGCAGGAAGTGGGCGAGTGGGACGCGGCAACAGCGGCCCAAACAGTAGGTAGAACAGAGCTGCCGGGGAGTCAGCTCAGCCCAGGTAGTGGCGGATCGCCAGGTAGTCGCGGAGGATTTTATCCGGATCAAACGTGCTGGTTCCAGGCAGGCCCTTATTCGGCTCGAAAATAGCCTGTAGCCTGCCCTGAGGGTTGATCAGGAACAGGGTGACGCCGTGAATCACCTGGTAGTCGTTGGCACCGGGGTCTCCAGCAGGTTCGATGATCGGTACCAGTTGTGCGACGATACCCAGGCTTTGCTCGAACGGTAGGTGCGGGTTATTGCTGTCGTCCAGGTGGGTGAGTCCGACAAAATCCGGGTAGAAAAATGGCAGGTAGGAAGCCATCTGGCTGACGGTATCCCGTCGGTGATCCACTGTATAGAATAAAAAGCGCAGATCTTCACTGCCCCGTTGCTGTAACTGCGAGGCAACGATGGCAAGCTGCGACAATGTGGTGGGACAAATATCGGGGCAGGTGGTGAAACCATAGGATATCAGGTGCCAGCGGCCCTTGAGGTCCTCGTTGGTGAAGGGCCGATTGTGGTGATCAAGCAGACTGAAACCCTGCAATTCTCGGCCATCGGGCAGCAGCACGCCCTGTATCAGGGGTGGCGAGTCGGGGCGGTTGAGTAAGACCATGGCGGCCACTGCAGCAATAGCGGTATTGGCTAACAGGAAGCCAACTAGCATTCGCACACGGGGAGACATTCTTGCGGTCACTCTGGCGTTTAGCGGTCGAAAAAGATGTGCCGGGTCGCGTTGGTGTAATCACCCTCTATGGTCATCAGGGTAATGAGTACGGCGATAGCGAGTAGCGGCACAAACAGCAAATATTTGAGTGCCAGTCGCTCCCAGGCCACATGCATGAAGATGGCGATGATTAAGCCGGCCTTGAGGAACATGAAAGTCAGTATCAGGGTCCAGCGCAGGTAGCCCTGCACATGAAAGAAGTCCACCAGGTAGGAAAATGTACTGAGTATAAATAACAGTGCCCAGATCTTCAGGTAGAGGCCAATGGGATGTTGTTGACCGGCGGTTTCGCTCATCGGTTCACCTCACCATAAGTAGAAAAATGCGAAGATAAATACCCACACCAGATCTACGAAGTGCCAGTACAGGCCGGCTATTTCCACAATCGCATAGCCTTTCTTTTCGTAGTCGCCGCGTGCTACTTTGCGCGCCACAATGCTCAAATAGATCACCCCGGCCGTCACATGCAGACCGTGAAAACCCGTGATCATGAAAAACGTCGAACCGAATTGCGCCGCTCCCATCGGATTGCTCCAGGGGCGCACGCCCTCCTCGACAATCAGCTTGGTCCACTCGAAGGCCTGCATGCCAACGAATGATGCGCCCAGCAGGGCAGTCGCGCCCATTAGCATGGCAGTTTTGCGCCGGTCTCCGCTGTAGGCAAAGTTCACGGCCATGGCCATGGTGCCGCTGCTGGTGATCAGGATAAAGGTCATGATGGCGATCAACACCAGCGGCAGATGGGTACCGCCGATTTCCAGGGCGAAGACCTCACTGGGGTTTGGCCAGGCATCTGTGGCGGACAGGCGCACGTTCATGTAGCCGGTGAGGAATACGCTGAAAATGAACGTGTCGCTGAGCAGGAAAATCCACATCATCAACTTGCCCCAGGGCACGTCGAAGGCCTGCTTGTCCGCGGACCAGTCAGACACCACGCCGCCAAGACCGGAATCTGTGTAGCTCATACTCTTGTCTGTCTGTACCGTCATGGGATGTCTCTCAAAATCCGCACATCGCTGCCAGTGCGTTGATGGTTTCCGGCCGGCTGGTGAGCAGTGCGAACAACACCAGCCAGACCCCCAGGAGAAAATGCCAGTAAGTGGTGCACAGTTGCAAGGGAGCGCTAAGGGTGCCGGTGCCGCTGTCATACCACAGGCGAAAAACCACATTGGCCAGCACTACCAGTCCGCCCACTAGATGCAGCCCATGTACCGCTGTCAGCAGGTAGAAGTAGCTGTTCGCGGGATTGCCGTTGATGTAAAAGCCCATGGACTGCAGGTGTTGCCATAAATCCAGCTGGGCGAGCAGGAAGAACACTGCAAAAAATACCGCGGCACTGACGCCGATCACTGCAACGTTAAGCTTGCCCTTGCGTGCGCCGCCCAGGCCCAGTTGCATGGCCAGACTGCTGCAGGCCAGTATGGCGGTGTTGAACCACAGGCGAGACGCGTCGGTAAAGGGTTGCCAGGGTGCGCCCGCCAGGGCCTCGAAATCCGGGTACTGGGAGCGCGAGAGAAAGGTAATGATAAACAGGAAGAATATTACGCTCACTATTGCCATGAAAAAACGCAGAGCTGTACGTGAGGCCGCCGTGGTGTCGGGGCCGGCGTATTGCGGCGCGATGCCAGCCGCGGCAGGTTCGTGCAGCCAGGGCTTGTCGAGTAATATTTTCAGGGCTTTCATGATTGCGCTTCCCCGTGTTCGCCTTCTTCAGTTTGCTCGGATTCACTCACCGGGTGATTTTGCGGGATGAAGTCCAGTTCGGCGCCGGGTACGCTGTAGTCATAGGCCCAGCGGTAAACGGCGGGCAGCTCCGGCCCCCAGTTGCCATGGTGGGGCGGCACATCGGGGGTCTGCCATTCCAGGCTGGTCGCGTCCCAGGGGTTGTGACCGGCGGGCTTGCCGTGGCGCAGGCTCCAGAATACGTTGTACAGGAAAATCAGCTGGGCGGCGCCGACGATCAGCGCCGCCACGGTAATGCTGGCGTTGAGTGTCTGCGCCGATTCGGGTATGAAGTCGGTAGTGCCCATGGCGAAATAGCGGCGCGGCACGCCGAGGAAACCCAGGTAATGCATGGGCAGGTAGACCGCATAGGTTCCGAGGAAAGTGAACCAGAAGTGGGCTTTGCCCAGCGTCTCGTTGAACATTCTGCCGGTTATCAACGGGTACCAGTGATAGATGGCGGCGAACAATACCATGATGGGAGAGACGCCCATCACCATATGGAAGTGGGCCACCACAAAATAGGTATCCGATAGCGGCAGGTCGACTACCACATTGCCCAGGAACAGGCCGGTCAAGCCGCCGTGGGTGAAGGTGAAGATAAAGCCGATGGCGAACAGCATCGGGACGGTGAGGTGGATATTGCCCCGCCACAGGGTCAGCACCCAGTTGTAAACCTTGAGGGCGGTAGGTACAGCGATTATCAGGGTGGTGGTAGCGAAAAAGAAGCCGAAAGCCGGGTTCATGCCGCTGACATACATGTGGTGTGCCCACACCACGAAACTGAGGCCGCCGATGGCCACAATGGCCCAGACCATCATACGATAGCCGAAGATGTTCTTGCGGGCGTGGCAGGCGATTACATCAGAGACCATGCCAAAGGCGGGCAGTGCGACAATGTATACTTCGGGATGGCCGAAGAACCAGAACAGATGCTGGAACAGTACGGGGCTGCCACCGGTGTAATCCAGCGATTCTCCGAGTGACACCAGGGCGGGCATAAAAAAGCTGGTGCCAAGGATCTTGTCCAGCAGCATCATGATGGCGCTCACCAGTAGCGCGGGGAATGCCAGAAGACCCAGAATGGTGGCGGTGAAAATGCCCCATACGGTCAGCGGCATGCGCATCATGGTCATGCCGTGGGTGCGCGCCTGCAGTACGGTGGTGACATAGTTCAGGCCACCCATGGTGAAGGCGACGATGAAAATCGCCAGGGAGGCCAACATCAGGATGATGCCCCAGTCGTAGCCCGGGGTGCCGGGCAGTATCGCCTGCGGCGGGTACAGGGTCCAGCCTGCCCCTGTGGGGCCGCCGGGGGCAAAAAAACTGGACAGCAGAACCACGACCGACAACAGATAGACCCAAAAGCTCATCATGTTCAGGTAGGGGAAAACCATATCCCTGGCGCCGATCATGAGCGGAATCATGTAATTGCCGAAGCCGCCCAATAATAATGCTGTCAACAGGTAAATTACCATGATCATGCCGTGCATGGTGACAAACTGTAGATAGGCACTGGGGTCGATGAAATCAAAGGTGTCGGGGAACCCCAACTGCAAGCGCATCAGACCCGACAGCACCAGGGCCACCAGCCCGACAAATATGGCGGTGAGGCTGTACTGGATGGCAATGACCTTGTGATCCTGGCTCCAGATATACTTTGTAATAAAGCTCTGCGGGTCGTGCAGTTCATCGATCTGGTCCGCAATAGCCACATGTTGCATGCCGGTTTCCTCTTTCCTGTGCGCCTGTACTATGACCCAAACCTGCAATTACAGGGTGTTCAGGTACGCCAGTAAATCGTTGATTGATTGCTCGTCCTGCAGTGAGCGGGCCATCAGTACCATCTGGTGGCCATACGTGTCTTCCTTGTGTGCGCCCCGAATGCCCAGGCGGAAGTTTTCCAGTTGGCGTTTCAGGTACCAGTCTTCCTGCCCCGCGAGGCGCGGCGCCTGCAGTGCGTAATTACCCTGGGCCCTGGCGCCATGGCAGGCGCCACAGGTGTTGTAATGCGCAGCCCCCTTGTCCGGATTGCCACCCAATGTGCCAGTGGAGGAACTTGCCTCAAACGTTTCGATGTACGCCGTTACGTTGCGGATCGCGCTATCGTCCGCCAGCATATTCGCCATAGGTGCCATCTGCTGGCCGTAGATATCGTCCTGGTGGGCGCCGCGAATACCCTGCTTGTAATGGTTGAGCTGCCGCTGTATGTACCAGGGTGGGAGTCCGGCCAGGCGGGGGGCATTCATGGCAATATTGCCCTCACCCTGCTGTCCGTGGCAGGAGGCGCAGACGGCAAAAGCACCCTTGCCTGCGACCGGATCTCCCGGCCCTATCGCCTGCATGTCGCTCCAGGTGGTTTGTTGTGCCACCCATTCCTCATAATCGCCCTGCGTGTCGACCACGACGTAGCCACGCATTGTGTAATGGGCGATCCCACACAGTTCCATGCACAGTATGTCGAATTTGCCAGTGCGGGTCGGTGTAAACCACAGGTAGGTGACCATGCCCGGCACCAGATCCATCTTCACGCGGAACTGTGGTACAGCAAAATCGTGTAACACGTCCTTGGAGCGCAACAGCACTTTTACCGGACGGTCGATAGGCAGGTGTAATTCATTGCTGGAAATCAGTACGTCGTCATTGCCCGCCGGGTCTTTGGTATTCATGCCAAACGGGTTGTCGGGGCCGATAAAGCGCGCATCCACTTCGCCGAGCACCCCATCGGCGCCAGGTAAACGAAAATTCCATTGCCACTGCGAGCCGAGTACCTCTATCTCATCGGCGTCTTCGGGCACGTCAACAAAATCCGCCCAGACAATCAGTCCCGGGGCCAACATGGCGGCGACGCCGACAGTGGTAATCACTGTCAGCCAGGTTTCCAGTTTTTTGTTCTCCGGTTCGTAGTGAGCGCGGCGGGAAGGGTCGTGGCGAAAGCGGTAAATGGCGTAGGCCAGGAACAGGTTTACCGCGACGAAAACAAAGCCGGTGATATAGAAGGTTATATCAATCGTGGTATCAATGCTGCTCCAGTTAGAAGCCAGCGGGGTGAACCACCAGGGGCTCAACCAGTGAAACAACAGGGAGCCGACTACCAGCAGGACCAGCACAATCACTAACTTCATAACACCTTGTTCCTTTTATGATTTTTGTTGGGCGTTTGTTAGTGCGCCGGCTAGCTCTCTCCCTGCGTTACTACGTGATGATTAAAGTGGCGTATCAAGGCGCGAGTTGCATAAAGCGCGTCCACTTTCGCTGGGCACCAACGATCCAGCCCGGGGTCGCACCGCCTTCACCGGAGTCTCTCAATTTCGGGTGGTTGGCTACGACACTGCGCAGTATGCTTTCCTGTTCCGGGTCTACGTCCACGAACAGCACATGCTTGCCCTGGTGGAGGTCATCCTGGAACCTGCGAAAGTCCACATGGGGTTCTTGTATGCCAATAAGCCCACCTTCCCAGGTACAGAAACCGAGTATGATTACCGCGAGGAATATCGCCGGTACCCAGGTATATGTTGCCGTGAGTCCGGATATCCAGGCCAATATCATGATTGCAGCGGCACCGATGACACCGACAAGCGCGCCCAGCCTGGTGCCGTGGACAACATCCTTCTTCAGTACTGCCTCGACTTCATGCAAGTGATGTAACTCAACACCTGAGTCATCTTCGCTGAGGACATGAATTTGAGGTGTGGTGACCCCGGCCGCTTCCAGGTCCCGCTCGACGGTTTCCAGGTCGTCCAGGTCATCACTGATATAATAGTGGCGTTTCATACAGCGTTTCTCCCTATTGGCTCTCACCAACCGAGTGTTCAGAGAACTGCACTTACAAACCGACGTACGAGCCCTTCTGAAAACTCACCACGCACCCTGTCAGAACTGTCAAATGATCCGACTTTTGTGTCCTGACCCGACGTTCAATTTGAGTATAGCACCGGCGAACTGCGAACCTGCCCGGTGCTCAGGCCAGGCTGCGAAATACGGTGTTTTTAGATGTTTTTGATATATTCAACTAGTGTCATTAGAGGAGTAAGTCATAAAAACAGAACAAAAATTACACAAATTTAAAAAAACGATGATGTATCACTGCTAAAAGCAAATTTCTTAGACTATTTTGTTACTAACAAGATTTTTTATATGTAATTTTGCTCGAACTGCTATCTACATTTCCAGAATGATCTTGCCCATGTGTTGCCCGCTTTGCATAAGGTTGTGGGCCTGCTCTACTTCCTCAAGCGGGAATACCCGATCCACGATGGGTCTGACCGCGCCGCTTTCGAGATGGGGATAAACATGCTCGAGGATTTCCTCGACCATAACGGCCTTCTGGGCAAAAGTCTGGGCGCGCAGTGTTGACCCGGTAAGGGTAAGGCGTTTCATCAGCAGGGGCGCGAAGTTGACCTCGGCGGTGAAGCCGCGGATAAAGGCGATATAAACAATACGCCCCTCAGGCGCGGCTATATTGATATTTTTCTGGACAAAATCCCCGCCGGCCATGTCCAGGATGACATTGATTTTGTCCTTTAGTCCCAGCTCGGTCATGACCTGTTCAAAGTCTTCAGTTTTGTAGTTGATAGCCCGGATGGCGCCCAATTTTTGCAGCGCCTGGCACTTGTCATCACTGCCGGCGGTGGTGTAGACCTCGCCGCCCAGGGTTTTGCATATGGCGATACCCAGAGTGCCGATACCGCTGGCGCCGCCGTGGATCAGCACCTTTTCCCCCGCTTGCAAAGCGGCCCGCTGAAACAGGTTATGCCACACGGTGAGCAGGGCCTCCGGCAGTGCCGCGGCCTCGGCCATGGAATACCCGGCCGGGGATGGGCAGGCACTGGCTCACCGGTGCCACGGTGTAGTCGGCATAGCCGCCGCCGTGGGTGAGGGCGCAGATCTGGTCGCCCACCTGCCAGTTTTTCACATCGGCGCCTGCGGCCAGCACTTCTCCGGCCACTTCCAGGCCCATGATCGGGGATGCGTCGGCGGGTGGCGGGTACAAACCCTTGCGCTGCAACAGGTCGGCCCGGTTCAGGCCTGCGGCGCGCACCTTGATAAGTACTTCACCGGCACTGGGGGCGGGTATCGGCTCCTGCTCGATAGTGAGGCTGCGGTCGTCGGTGTTGATTGCCACATAACGGCGATATTCGGGTGTACTGTTCATGTCAACTCCACTGGAAACGGGGTTTTGTACGGGTGAGTCTGCGGACTTCCCAGTATAGCGTTACATGGTGCGCAGGCGCACCCTACGAGAGTGCGATTGATCGACATGCCATTAACCGTAGGGTGCGCAGAGCCTGCCCCGCTTTACCGGGTACTGCGCACCATCACCGGTGAGCGAACCCTAGCCATTGTCCTTGCAGATCAGGCGCTCGAACATGCCCCGGGCCTCCTCCAGCTTGGCGAAGATCGGGTAGTCGCTGTTCATGGCCCAACTGGTGGTCAGTATATTCAGGGTGCCCACCACCATGGCGGCCAGTATTTCCGGGGAGAAGTCGGTCTGCACATCGCCCAGGTCGATCCCGGCGGTGATCAGGCGGGTAAAGCTGGCATTGGCGGAGTTGCCGATTTCCCGCTGTTTCTCCGTGTCTTCGGCAAATGCGGAGGGGGCTATCAGGATTAACTGGCGGTCGATGTCCTGGTAAGTTGAAAAATTGGACTCGATGTAGTCGATCATGGCCTCCAGCCGGGAGCGGGTGGAGTCGTGGTTTTCCATCAACAGGCGCAGCATGGGCTCCGACCGGTTATAGAGACGGGAAATACCCAGCCCCCCCAGCAGGGTGTGTTTGTTGGGGAAGTGGCCGTAGAAGGTGCGGCGGGCGACATCGGCTCGCACGCAGATCTGCTCGATGCTGGTGTCTTCGATCCCCTTATCCTTGAACAACTCGTAGGCCGCGTCTTCAATACGGGAGCGGATCTCCTGCTTGCGCTTTTCGCGGCGACCTGTTGGTGCTTCAAGCGTGTTCATGAAATTTCCGTAATGAGGTTGCAATCATCAGGGCATTAAACTATTTTGTATACAAATGTGCAAGTTTGCTCATTCGTGTCGCTATTGCCTGACTAAGAGTGAGCCAGTACCAGAGAGAATGCCTACAAGAGTGCCTATAAATGTCTGAACGTTTGATCGTGGTGTCCACAGACTGCCACGCCGGCCTGCATATCAGTGCCTACAAGCCATACGTCGAGTCCAAATATCACGAGATGATGGACATGGCGGTGCCCGTCCAGCTCGATATGATGGAAAAGGCGGAGCAGAGTTTTCTTATCAAGGAGATCAATGATGAGTGGCGGGCGCCTATACAGCAGGAGTTGACCGGTGCCTGGGACTATACCGAGCGTCTGAAAATGCTGGCCGGCGACGGTATCGCTGCCGAAATCGTCTTTCCCGATGGCATCACGGAGAACAATACCCCGCCCTTCGGTGCCGGCCTGGGCCTGTCACCGCGCAATATGGTGCCAGAATTGCAGTGGGCGGGCGCCATGGCGCACAATCGCTGGCTGGCGGAGTTCTGCGCCAACAATCCGGTGCGCCATATCGGCGTGGCCTCCATACCCCTGCTGTGGGACGTGCAGCAGGCGGCGGAGGCGGTGCGTTGGTGTGTGGATAATGGCCTGAGGGCGGTGATGATTCCAACACTGTGGGGTGAGCACGCGCCGTACCACGACACCAGATACGATCCCTTCTGGGAAGTGTGTGAAGACCTCGGGGTGATCGTACATTTCCATTCAGGGCCGGCGCCCCACACGGAGTATTTCGGGTCGAACTGGCCGCAGGAGGATCGCAGTGAGCAGTTGCCGGGCGCCATGGGTATCTATGTGTCCGAGGTCATGTGGTGGTTGTACCGGCCGCTGACTTTCATGATCTGGGGCGGCGTATTCGAGCGCTTCCCCAGGCTTAAGGCCGCCATGGTTGAGGGTGGCACCATGTTCATGCTGCCACCCTGGCTGCGTCTGCTGGATCACAACTACACCGATGTGCAGTTCTCCGCCAAGTTGGGAGATTTCCGCTCCCATTTGTCCATGGCGCCCAGTGAATACTACAGGCGCAATATTGCTATTGGCGCATCCTGCGTACCCCGTCGCGATCTGGATATGCGTGCAGAGGTCGGTCTTGAGCAAATCATGTGGGGCAGCGACTACCCCCACCCCGAGGGTACCTGGCCACACACGCGGGAGTACCTCAAAGAAACTTTTGCAGATTTCCCGGCGGCGGATGGCCGCAAAATCCTGGGCGATAACGCCATAGCATTTTACGGACTGGACCGCGAAAAGCTGCAAGCGGTTGCTGATGAGATCGGCCCCGACGCATCCATTTTTGATTGAACAACTATTGCGAGTAAGTGAGGAGTAGCATGACCATCGTAGACGCATGTGAGTCCAGGACCAACACCACACCGGAATTTCCGATGGGCTGGTTTTCTGTGTCCCGCAGCCAGGAGTTGCTGGTAGGTGAAGTGCAACAGGTGCAGGCCTTTGATCGGGAGCTGGTGCTTTACCGCACCCGCTCCGGCGAGGCGGTTTTGCAAGACGCTTACTGCCCTCATCTGGGTGCGAACCTGGGTGTGGACGGTCGGGTGGTCGGTGAGTCCATTCGCTGCCCCTTTCATGGCTGGCGCTTTGGCAAGGAGGGCAAATGTGAGGAGATTCCCTATTGTGAGGAGATCCCCGAGCGCGCCTGCATCCGCACCTGGCATGTGCAGGAAAAAAACGGTGAAATCTATGTGTGGTTCCACCCGGAGAATACCGGACCCCGGTGGCAACTGCCGGACCTGCCGGAACTGGATGACCCCAACTGGACATCGCCCCGTTACGCCGAGTTCCTGGTGCCGGCCCACGTACAGGATATCGCGGAAAATTCATGCGATCCGGTGCATTTCCAATATGTGCATCGCCAGCCCGATGTGCCACCCTCCCAGGTGACCATCGAGGACAATGGTCGCATCCTGCACCTGCACTCGGATGCCAGTAAAGCGGAAATACCCAGTCAACTGCACGCCACTGTGTACAGCCCCGGCTTCGCCATCGTGCGTAATACCTACGGCCCGGGTGCCGAGATGGTGATGTACAACAGCGCGCAGCCGATTAGTCGGCATGAGACCAAAATGCGCTGGACGCTGACTGTGCGAAGGGAGATTGAGGACCTGGCCGGTGACGATGTGATGAAAGGTATTATTGACGGACTCAGTGACGACTACCCGATCTGGGCCAACAAGGTGCACAAGCGCCGTCCGGTGTTTTGCAAAGGGGACGAAACCCTGGTGCTGTTTCGCCAATGGGTGCGCCAGTTTTATCTGACCGAAAACGACAGGCGAGAGACTGCCTGAGAATGCGGGATTTTAACGGTGTGGTCGCGGTGATCACCGGCGGTGCCCGCCATTACGGAAAACCTGCACTATCAGGTGCAGGCTGCCCAGAGTCCGGTCAGGGTCAGCGCCCTGTTCCCCGGTCCCGATATGGTGGGCGCCTGGTTCACACAACACAACAAACCAACTACATAAGGGAAAAATATGACCAATGAATCAGGTGCGCCCCAGGGAAATCCGGGCGATATAGTCAACTGGCCGATGCTGAAGATCGTGTATCGGACCGACCCGGACAAGATTGCCGCGCTGTTGCCGCCAGGCATCGAGCCCGGTGCCAACCCCCATGTGACTCTCACCATCTACAATTTCCCGGTGCCGGATGAGCCCGAGTTCGGTATCGTTACCACGGTAGACGCCAATTACAACGGTATTGAAGGCGAGTACACACTGGGCTATGGCATCGACCAGGAGTCGGCCATTTTCATCAGCCAGGAAACCAACGGCCAGCCCAAGTACCCCTGTGATATCGAGTTTTATCGCCTCGGTCCACAGGTGAGTGCCCGCTGTATACATCAGGGCTACACCTTTGTGGAGTTCAAGGGGGTGTCTATCGGTCCCACGGAAATTCCCGAGGATTACGAACAGAACGAGTGGTGGATCAAGGTATCCCGTGCGGTGAGTGTCGGTGGGCCAGCCACGGCTTATGATTTCCCACCGCATGTGGTGCATGTGCGCAGCCGTTACGGCACGGCCTGGCGGGAAGAAGTGCGCGGCGAGCTGATTCTGCGCGACAGCCCCTGGGATCCGCTGACCACGCTGTTGCCCATGCGCGAACAACTCTCCGCCCACCTGTGGTGGCCGATCTTCCTGGACCGCGAAATCAAGCTGGCGGGTAAGCTGGATCCCGAGGGCTTCCTGCCCTTTGCCGATACCATCTCCGGCTCCCGCTGGCCTGGTAGTAATGGTGGTCCCAGGCGGGATTGATTACGGACTGCAATTCATCAGGAGGGTAACTCGCTCCCGCTGCTGTCGTGCCACCTCATGGTTTCACATGCTCCTGTGCGGAGGCGGCTTCCGACCTCAGTCGTGGGGCCTCTCCGGGTAGGTGATGGTCAACATATATTCCGCCGCGGCGTCCACGTCGTATTCGCTGGCGTCCTTGTCGCCGCCCTTGGCCGGCATGCGCAGATAGCCCTTTTGCGCGTGTTCAGACAATACTGCGTCCCACAGGTTTGAGCGATCAGCCCAGTCTTTGCTATTGCCTGTTTTAGGGGCATTGTCGACGCCGGTTTCGTGGCACTTGGCACAGGTGGCTTCATAGGCCACACGGCCGTCTTCCAGGCGATCGGAGGCTGCCATACACAATCCGCTGGCTGCCAGCAGGCTCATAACTGCAACTGACATGGAGAGAGTTTTCATCAGTGATCTCCTGTTGGCTTAATATTGTGTAGACCTTAAGTTTAGTCGCTTCCGGCAGTGGTGTCGCTATAGCAGCTTATGGCCAGAAGCCGGGGTTGGGGGTGAGTTCTGTGATTTGCTCGCGCCACATGGTCGCTATGGCGATCTTCCCTGAAGCCGGGTCGACAGCTATTCCCCGAAACGACTGATGTGCATTGGGGTGATTTTTCGAGGCAGGTATCGAGGACAGGCCTCGATAGAGAACGGCTGAGATGGTATTCGTGCGCACCGGGTCGCCTAGATGATCATGCCAGCTTGTGAGATCAATATAGCCGATTGTTGACGCCGTCTTATCCATGGGTATCTGGGCTTCGTTGGCCAGGGTAAACCACAGCCGATTTGTTCTTTGGTCGATGTCAATAGAATGCAGTGTTACTTGCGGCGTAGCACAGGGAATGTGGATCTCATTGAAGGTGGTGCTTGCCTTGTCGAACCTGAGAATATGCTGGGTGGCATACTCCACCACATAAACTGCAGCATCGTCCACCCGAAGGTTCCAGGGGAAGCCGCCGAATAGGGGCATTCCGCTGAACGGATGAGAGTGCGTGTCAGGAAAGCGATAGATATCGATGGCGTTATCGTTACCCGGATCCACATGTCCCAGGTACATTCCGTGTGCATCGATGAACCATACCGAATCGTCAACAGGATCCGCTTCCAGGTGTGCGACCTTTATTCCGGCCGGCAGTGCGTCGAGTGTGAGTTTCTCCATACAGCCGTCCTGTTCCGGCGTTCTTCCGGGACCGCAATACTGCAAGTTTTGCTTGGACAGGGCTTGGGGGTCTTCAAAGTTCAGAAGGTTTTCGCATTGATCCGGGTTGGCTATGAAGGAAGAAAGTGAAGAGGCCGCTTTGTCGAGAAGCCCCCGGCTCTCACCAATCCAGATGCGGTTTCTGGTCGCAGTTAATCCAATAACCTGGTTGTTGCCGAAGCCCTGCGGCTCGTCCGTCGGGATGTTGTAAACACAAAGCCGGTCATCGTAGTAGGTGGATGGTGAATCGGTTAGCAGGGGATCGTAGGAGATGACACGGGAATGGTTTTTCCTGTCTACGGGGTTTTCCAGTAAGCCGCCGCCCTGGGTGAACCACATTTTAGGCGCAACTCTGGCTACGCGTTCCGCGAGAGTGGAGGTGGATACGGGGGCTGAATTCTCTCCATCAAGCCCCAGTGCAAACGGCTTGACGGCTGCGAAAGGAAAGGGGGTTGATAGCGGATCGCGTGCCAAAGGTACAGTGATAGATTCTACGCGACCGGATGGTGTGACATGTTCGATATTGTTTGAAAATTCGTTTGTTAGCCAGATACCCCCGAGGGTGTCGTAGGCGATATCCAGCGCCTGGCCACCGCCCAGTACTGTATGCGCTACCCCCGGGTAGAAGTCATGCGTGTAGTCGCGCTCCACGACCCACTCCACCGGTGAATCGACCAGAATATAGAGGCTATCGCCGGGTGCCGTGATAACGTAGGCGACCAGTTCCCCGGCGTCAGTGTTGTTAAAGGTGCCCGCATTTTCAAAATACACCAGCCCTGTGGCTGGAGCATATATTAACTGTGGTTGAGACCCGTCCTCTGGAAGGAGTGTCGCAATGAGGTCGTCCTCATGGTAGTAACCCGGTGGCTCCTGGCGGAGGGAGCCCGCTGCCCCGGCTCTGTCAGCATCCTTTCGATTGGAGCATGTTCGGGTTTGCCACAGGCATGACACCAGTTCGATCTTGTGCATTCCGGGTGTTAATAAGCTGCCGTCAACGGTATAACCCGGGTCGGTGGTCACCGCGACTGGCAGCTCATTTTGTGTGGGTATCAGTGTTGCTGAAGACAGTAGCCGTACATTGCCCGACCTGTTGGTGAATGACAGTTCGAGGTCATTGCCTGACTCAGCGTGGACAAGATTATGGCCGAGAAAACGATCTGCACCGATATGGAAGCCAACACTCACCGATCGGCTGCAAAATTTGGTGGTGCCCTTGGGTGGAAGGTGGCAGTCGCGAACACCGTAGACGACTTGTCCCGGTTCTTTGAGTGCCGACTCTGGTACAGTGAAACTGGCTTCGGGTCCAAGCCGTGGGTAATGGTCGGGGCTCCATAAGAATGACTCCGGTGACAGTAATTCGACCCAGGCTGAATCGATGCCCTGGTCCAGCCATTTGTTGCGCGAATCCGGGAACCACGCAAACGTACGACTTGTTGGCGCCAGTATATCGACAAAGCCGCCACCGGTAATCTCAGTCGGCGCATAGGGTGCGGGAATCGTAATCGATGCTGGAACGTGAGTGCGCTGGCCCTGGCTACTCTCAGCCATCAATTGCCAACGGTAAAAGCCACCTTCACTGACCCGAAAGGATGTTGTACAGCCATCGCCGGCCCCGGATCGACAGACGGCCGCCTTGATTCCCACATCATCGTAATTGGGACCGAAGTCATCGTATATGTAAACTAGCGACCCTGAATTGACCACTCGCCATTCGTGTTTACCCTATTTTTTGCTAGTATTCCTGTAGCAACTGGTCCCTGCGAGCGGGACGTACCACTGGAGTTAGCAATGTCGATGTTTTTGAGAAAAACCAAGCACGCGCTTTACCTTCGCCTGATGAAGTTAATGGTGAATTTCGCTCCCTCGGCGCGGCATACGGCATTTGCCGGGAGTGGTAGTTCTCGCCAGCTATGCAATCACATAGTGCGGACCGGGGTAAAAAAAGTGTTGGTGGTTACCGACAAGCCCCTGCGTCAACTGGGTGTGGTCGACCAGGCGATTGCCGGTCTGCTGGACGCTGATATCGATATTGCCTATTACGACGGCGTGCTGCCAGACCCCACCTTCGATCAGGTGGCGGCGGGTGTAGTGGTCGCCAAAGATCACGGTAGTGAGGTGATACTGGCTATAGGCGGCGGTTCTTCCATGGATGCAGCGAAGATAATCGCCGCCTCTGCCACCAGCGACGAATCTCCCACCGAGTGGGTGGGCTTTGGCAAGGTGAAGCACGAGGTGTTAAAGCTTTACGCCATTCCCACCACGTCAGGGACTGGCTCTGAAGCGACTATGGGCGCGGTGATTTCCGATGCTGTAACCCATACGAAAAGCATTATCTCCGGGGGCACATTGCTGCCCGCGGCAGTCGCCCTGGATCCGGACCTGATTGTCGGCTTGCCGCCACATATCACAGCGGCGACCGGCATGGACGCGCTGACGCACGGTATTGAGGCTTATATTGGGGTGTGGGAGCGCGGCACCCGGCTGGAGGATGCGCGCATTGGCGTCAAGCTGGTATTCGAAAACCTGGCGGCTGCCTTTCACAATGGCAATGATCTCGATGCCAGAGAGGGCATGTCCATGGGGGCCTATTACGCCGGCCTTGCCATCAATCAGGTGAACGTTGGTAATGTCCACGCCATCGCACACCAACTGGGTGGGAAGTATGGCATTCCCCACGGCCTGGCTAATGCTCTGGTGTTGCCCCACGTGCTGGATTTTTGTCATGACGAAGCGCAGTCGCGACTGGCGGAGTTGGCTGTACTTGTCGGCGCGGGCAGCGCAGGTGAAGGCGACAGTCAGTTAGCCCACAAATTCATAAATGCTGTGCGTGACCTGCGCACTGAAGTCGGCATACCCGACCACTCGGATCAGATCAAGCGTGAGGACTACGACTACATAACCGACCTGGCGGTGGCCGAGGGCGCTGCTTACCCGGTGCCGCGACTACTGGACAGGGACAGCGTAGTGGCAATCCTGACGCATATTACTGACTAGTCATCCGCCTGAGGACTTGATTATGGCGCTTGCCTATATTTCCCATCGCGACTGCCGGCTGCACGACATGGGGGAGCATCATCCCGAGCGGCCCTCGCGCCTGAGCGCCATTAGTGATCGCTTGATCGCCAGTGGCCTGGACATGGCGTTGCATCAGCATGATGCGCCGCTGGTATCCAGGGAGTTACTGCAGGCGGCGCACGACCCGGCGTACATCGAGCGGATTTTTGCCGCCTCGCCTGACACGGGGTTGGTCTGGATCGATGGCGATACCGCCATGAACAGGCATTCACTGAATGCGGCGTTGCGCGCCGCGGGCGCAGTGGTGCTGGGGGTAGACCTGGTCATGCAGGGTGCGGCCAACCATGTATTTTGTGGTGTGCGCCCCCCCGGCCATCACGCCGAATACGCTAAAGCCATGGGCTTCTGCCTGTTTAATAACGTGGCTGTCGGGGCCTGCCACGCCTTGAATAAATACGGGCTTGAGCGGGTCGCCATCGTCGATTTTGATGTGCATCACGGCAACGGTACAGAGAACATTTTTGCCGGTGACCAGCGGGTTTTGTTCTGTTCGACGTTTCAGCATCCGTTTTATCCAGGTAGCGGCTGCGATTGCATGGCGCCCAATGTGGTCAACACGCCCTTGTCGGCAGGTGCCGACGGTGCGGTTTTTCGCCAGGCGGTGGAGCGACACTGGTTGCCGCGTCTTGAATCCTTCGCGCCGCAGCTCATCCTGATTTCCGCGGGATTTGATGCGCACCAGGCGGACGATATGGGCGGCCTCAACCTGGTAGACCGCGATTATGCCTGGGTGACGCGCCGTTTGTGTGAACAGGCTGATCGCAGCGCTGCGGGACGTATCGTTTCGTCACTGGAGGGGGGTTATGACTTGCACTCCCTGGCACGCAGTGTCGAGGCGCACCTCAAGGCCTTTCTCGGGGATTATTAACATAGCGCGCGCATTGGTAGAACAGGTGCGCCGCACCAGGGGGAGAGGCGGTAATTATTTCCCCAGTTGTTTTATCCAGGTAACGAGGTCATCCATAAAGACATTAAAGTTCTCGTTGGGCCCCTCCGAGCAGGCGAAGCCGTGGGCGGCGGTGTCGAAGTGGCGATACTGCAATGCCACCCCTGCATCGCGCAGCTTTTTGGCGTAGGCAATACCTTCATCGCGCAGGGGATCGAATTCTGCGGTGATCAACAAAGTGGGCGGCAGGGTCGCGAGATTTTTCGAGTGTAGGGGCATGGCGTGTTTTGCCCTGGGTTCCTCGGCGCCACAGTTACCCAGATAGGTATCCCAGAACCAAACCATGAAATTACTGGTCAGGGCCTGGCCCCGCGCCCTCTCGGTATATGACGGGGGGTTGGCGTTGTAGTGATCCACGACAGGGTATTTCACGATTTCACCGACCACTTTGGCGCGAGTGCTGGCGTCCAGTTCCAGGCAGGTACAGGTGGCCAGGTTGGCGCCAGCGCTGTCACCGGCGAGCACCAGTGTGCCGTTGGACGGAGCCAGCTCGCCAACGTGGTCTCCTATCCAGCGTGTTACCGCCAGGCAATCCTCCGCGGCGGCTGGAAAAATGTGCTCCGGAGCCAGGCGGTAATCCACCGCAATCACAGTACAGCCACTCCTCTCACTTAGAGTCTGGCAATAGGCGTGATGGGTATCCAGGTCGCCTATCACCCAGCCGCCACCATGGAAGTAGATGATCAGTGGTTTGCCTGCTCCTGTAGTGCTGGCGTACATGCGGGCGGGAACAGGTCCCTCCGCGGTAGGTATCTGCAAGCTACTGTAGGGCGTGTCCTCGATATGGCTCTTCCAGCCCCGTACGCTGATATGGCGATAGTATTTGCGCAGCGCCCAGACCTTGAATTTCTGCAACATCTCAGTGGTTCTCCTGTCGGTACTGCCGCGGCGAACTGCCGTGCCAGCGCTTGAATGCGTGGCTGAAGTTACCCGGTGTGCTGTAGCCCAGTAGGACTGAGACCTCCTCCAGTGGCAGACTGCTGGTGCCCAGGTATTCACAGGCCAGCTGGTAACGAACTTCAGCAAGAATTTGTTGATAGCTGCTGTTTTCGTCTGTCAGCCTACGGCGCAGGGTGCGGCTGGTCATGTTGAGCCTCTCCGCCACGTAGTCGATATCCGGGAAATAGCCGGGACGGGCCACAATCAGCTGCCGCACCTGGTCAACAAATCCGCTGCTTTTACTCATGCGAGCCAGTAACAGCTGGCACTGCTGCTGGCACAGGGTAGAAGTTTCCGCGTCCCGCAGGGGCATGGGGGTATCCAGGTTAGCGGCGTCCATGCGCAATTCCGAGTGGGGTGCATTGAACACCAGTGGACACCCGAAGTGCTGTTCATAGTCTCTGCGCAGGCCTTCGTTGCCGTGCATCAGGGAGACGGCTGTCGGGGTCAGGGGCTCTGGTAAGGCCATTTCACCCCCGAAGCCGGCTGCAATCAGGTCGCGGTCAACATAGAAGGTGAGCAAGTCCTGCGGGATATCCGCACCGCGCGAAAAACGCAGGATTGCCACCGGCCCCTCAGTAGAGAAACTGATTTTGAACAGGGTAAAGCTCAGCGGACCGTAATTGCAGGCAATAACCAGGGCCTGGCGCAGGGTGGGCGCACTGAGGAAGGCGTAGCCGAACAGCCCATAGGATTGCAGCGTGTAGGCTTTACCCAGCTTGAGGCCCAGAAGTGGATCACCGGTGAGTTGCAGCAGATTGCGGTGAAAGCGGAATTCCTGTTCCAGGCTGAACGCCTGCTCCCGACCGGGAGAGACCAGGTCACACTCTTTGAGCCCGGTACCCTCCAGGCACTGCTGCGCGCTATAACCAATATCCTGCATGGCCCTTATGGCCGGTGGCAGCGCCCTGATGTGGTGAGCCATGAAGTGAGTGGATGTCATGGGCAAATAGTAACCTTCCCTGACCGAAAATCATAAGTTTTTGTCCTGCTTAACTATTTTCCAGAAGGGTGTATCCGCATAAAGTGTTCTACTTGGAGCTATTAACGTGGATGCGCAGATGCATGATGCAGAGTAACAGCAGGGAAAATCCTTCGGTCGCGGTAATCGGTGCCGGTATGACGGGCATCCTGATGGCCATCAAACTGCGAGAGGCCGGAATTACCGACATCACGATACTGGAGAAAGCCGAAAAAATCGGCGGTACCTGGCGGGAAAATACCTATCCCGGGGTGGCCTGTGATGTGCCTGCCCATATGTACACCTATTCTTTCAGGGGCAACCCGGAGTGGCAGCACCGCTATGCCCACGGGGATGAAATACAGGCCTATTTTGAGCAGGTCTCCGGGGAATACGGTGTCACTGAACAGGTGCGCTTCAACGAATCCCTGGATGAGTGCCACTACCGGAACGGCAAGTGGCACCTGAGCACCAGCAAGGGCAATGAACTGGTGGTGGACTTTGTGGTGGCGGCCACCGGCTTCCACCCCTTTAATTTCATGCGGCCCATGAACCTGACCGGCCGCGACGGTGTCTCCATCGACGAGACATGGTCGCGCAAGGTGCAGGCCTATCGCTCACTCTGCCTGCCCGGTTACCCCAATTTCTTCCTGATGCTGGGTCCCAATGCGCCTATCGGCAACTACTCGGTTATCGCCATGAGTGAGGTGCAAACGAAATATGTGCTGAAGCTGATCGACCAGTGGCGTGAGGGGAATCTCGAAACCGTAGAGGCCACGGAGGAAGCAAAGGTCCGTTACAATGCCTACATCAAAGCGGGCATGGGCAAGACCGTCTGGGTGGGCGGATGCCAGAGTTGGTATCTGGATGCGGATGGGGATCCTGCCATGTGGCCCTACTCCTGGGACCAGTGGGTGAAAGAGCTGGAAGAACCGGACCTGGACGATTTCCACCGCGTGACGCCGGCGGAAATTGTGCCGCTAAAACCCGCGGAGAAAGCGGCCTGATCCCAGCTAATCGTACTCGGCGGTCTCGGGAATTTGCTCGTACCAGTCCACGCCCTGGGCATCGCCGGTTCGAGTGATTCTGTGCCTGCCCAGCAGGCAATTGAGGTGAGCCAGGGTCTCGCCGGTAGCCAGGCCCAGGGAGCCATCGCCAATTTCACGTTTGAACAGTGCCGGGAAACAATCGACGGCCCTGCGCGGCTGTGACAGGTGATCGAACAGCTTGTTGAGGTCGCGTTTATGTATCTCAATCAACTGGGTCATGCGTACGTGCAGGCCGTAGAAGGGTGCTTCGTGAGCCGGCAATACCAGTACATCGTCAGGCAAAATATCGCGAATCCGCGCGCTGGACCGCAGCCACTCCTTTAGCGGATCCCCTTCGGGCTCGGTGGGAAACACGCTGACATTGGGGGTGATGCGGGGCAGAACCTGATCGCCGGAAATCAGCAGCTTCAGTGCCGGACAGTACAGTGCCGTGTGTTCGGGAGAGTGGCCGCTGCCCACTACAATCTGCCAGTAGCGATCGCCGATGGTGATAGTTTCCCGGTCCACCAGTCGACGAAAGCTGTGGGGCAGGGGGGCGATAGCTTTACCGAAATTACCGAATTTTTTCCTGTAACGCTCCAGTTGTTCTTCTGTGTAGCCCGCCCCCTGGTAAAAACGGATGGCCACATCCGGCGCGGAACTGCCGGTGTCCCCCGCCATGGCCCGGCACATGAGGAATTCCTCCCGGGACATCCACAGCTCACAGTCGAAGCGCTCGGTCAGCCAGCCGGCCAGGCCCACATGATCCGGGTGCAGGTGAGTACAGATCACCCGTTTGACGGGTTTGCCCTGCATGAACCCGGACAACAGCTGCTCCCATATCTCCCGTGCGCTGGCGATGTTCAGGCAGGTATCCACCACGGTCCAGCCGTCCTCGTCTTCCAGTAGCCAGATATTGATATGGTCCAGGGACATGGGCATGGGAAAGCGCGCCCAGTAAATACCCTCGGCGATCTTCTCAGGTTCGCCTGGTGTGGGGTTTACACCCCGGCCCCAGGGGTAGGTCAGGCCGCGGTACAGTTCAGGCTTGTCTTCCAACATGGTTAATTGGATCTCGATAAATGGCAAGGGGGCTACATGGTCGGGCCTGGCGCATTGAATGTCTATAGCTACCGTGCTGCGGGTGGGCCGACACTGGCACGGCGGCTAACTATCTGACGTAACCGATTATGGAGATGAAGTGGCACACGCTGCCGGCGAGCACAAAGAAATGCCAGATGCCGTGTGCGTGATTCAACCTATTCATCAGGTCGAGAACATAGAAGATGACGCCCACGGAGTAAGCCAGGCCGCCGGCTGCGAGCCAGAAAAACCCCGGTTCTGAAAGAGCCGCCCTGAGGCCGGCTAAATCGTAGGAACAGGCCCAGCCCATTCCCAGGTATATAATCATCTGGCCGACTTTGACGGCTCGCCCCGATAAAAAGATTTCGCTGAGGGTGCCTACAGCCGCCAGTGACCAGACGGCGCAAAATATCAGCCAGCCATCGCCGTCGCGCAGGCTGACCAGCATATATGGTGTATAGGTTCCGGCGATTAACAGGTAAATCGCTATATGGTCAAACAGCTGGAACAGGCGCTTGAGCCCCGGCGGGTGAAAACTGTGATACAGCGTCGACATGGTGTACAGCAGCACCAGGGTAAAGCCGAAAACAGAGAAACTGGTGATTATCCAGGGGTCGCCGGTCTGGATACTGACCGTGAGCAGGGCGCCCAGGCCAACCAGCGCCAATACCGCGCCTGCCAGGTGGCTGATACTGTTGAGTTTTTCGCCGTAGTACATGGTGCGATTCTAACCGATTTTTCATGGCCCCGGTGAGACCCGTAGGGTGCGCAGGGCCTGCCCCGCTTTATCGGGTATCGCGCACCACTACCCCTTTAATTTTAACCCACTCCTCGCTCAGAGCCATCCCAATACCGCGCCCGTAACGCTTTCTTGTCAGGCTTGCCTACGGGTGTCACTGGAATAGCCTCGATGAAATCGATGGACTTGGGCGACTGCACCGAACCCTTGGCTTCCTTCACCAACTCCTGCATCGCCAGTATCAGATCCTCGCCGGCCTCGAACCCGGGCTTGAGTACAACCACGGCTTTCACTGCCTCGCCCCATTGCTCGTCCGGTACGCCGATCACCGCTACCTGGCCCACTGCCTCGTGCGTGGCCACTACCTCCTCCACCTCCCTGGGGAAGACATTGAAACCGCCGGTGACGATCATATCCTTGGTGCGATCCACTATGTAGAGGAAGCCGTCCTCGTCCAGTCGACCCACATCACCGGTGTGCAGCCAGCCGCCGGCGAAGGCCTCGGCGGTTTGCTCGGGCATGTCCTTGTAACCTTTCATTACCAGCGGGCCGCGCACACAGATTTCACCGGGTTCGCCTCTGGCAACGGGATTGCCCTCACTGTCCAGCAGGGCCATATGCACCCAGGGTGAGGGACGACCACAGGAGGCCAGGCGCTCGGGTTTGCTGAGGTCGTGGTCGCTTTTACGCATATTGGCCAGCACCATGGGCGCTTCTGACTGGCCGAAGAACTGGTAGAAAATTTGCCCCCATTTCTCGATGCCCTCGCGCAGCCGCGCCGGGTTCATGGCGGATGCACCGTAGAAGATGGTTTCCATGCTGGACATATCCGCAGTGGCGGCGCGGGGGGCGTCCAGCAGGTAATACAACATCACCGGAACCAGCATGGTGGTGGTGATTTTGTGCTGCTCCACCATGTCGAAAAATTCGTCCGGGCTGAAGCCCTGCATGACGTAAAAGGCGCCGCCTTTTTGTAGCACGGGGACAAAAAATGCCGCAGCGGCATGGGACAGGGGTGTGGCGATCAACATGCGTAACTCTTCAGGGAATTCCCACTCGGCCATCTGGATCTGGGTCATGCTGGCGATCACGCTATAGGTACTCAATACGCCCTTGGGCACACCGGTGGTGCCGCCGGTAAAGTTGATGGAGGACACGTCACCCGGTGCCACATCCGGGGCCACCAGCGGCTTTGGTTCGAAGGTACTGGCCAGGGCCAGGTAGTCCTCGCCGCTGTTGGTGGGGCCCAGGCCCAACATATTGGTCAGTGCCGGTACTTTTTGCTGCAATGCCGCGGCGTATTCATCGAATACCGAGGCGTCGTAAACCAGGGTGTCGATCTCCGCCGCTTCCAGTACATAGGCGTGATCGTCCAGGGAGCCCAGGGGGTGCAGGGGGGTGCCGATACAGCCCGCCAGCTGCATGGCGGCAATATTGGACAGCACCTCCGGTCGGTTGGCGGATATCACGGCGATCCTGCTGCCCACCCCCAGTCCTTTTGACTGCAGGGCCTGCACCATCTGGCTGGTGCTCTCGCGTACCTCCCGGTAGCTTGCGACCTTGTCACCGATTAACAGGCAGGGCTCATCGTTGTAGCGGTTGAGGCCGTCCACCAGCAGGTGGGGCATCAGTGGCTGGTGGTGCAGTGAGTCAGTAGTCATGGATTCTCCAGATCGTAGGTGTGGCCGGTATCAGCTCGCTTGGCAGGCGGCATATAGTGCATTTCTGGTACGATCCGGGCAATGGCAGCAGAGGCCAGATGTCGCATAACCCTGATCGGAAAAGACAGCATATCCTGTCCCCAAAGAATGTGTATTTTCTGGGTATAAAAATGGATACTGGTCACTGTAGATTCACTTACCGGAGAGTTAAAGCGCATGAAAATAGACAGTTCCCTGATGTTTGAGCCCACCAGGGTGGGGGCCATGGCCGCAGAGTTGGAAGAGGCGGGCTTTGATGGCGCCTACACCTTCGAGGGCCAGAGTGACCCCTTCATCTCAGTGGCCGCGGCCGCCATGAATACGCAGAAAATGGAGTTGATGACGTCCATCGCTGTGGCTTTCGCCCGCAATCCCATGAATCTGGCCTATCTGGGCAATGATTTGCAAAACCTGTCGGGTGGGCGTTTTGTCCTGGGCCTGGGTGCCCAGATAAAGGCGCATATCGAACGCCGCTTCTCCATGCCATGGAGCAAGCCCGCCGCGCGTATGCGGGAGATGGTTTTGGCTATCAGAACCATCTGGGACTGCTGGCAGACCGGCGAGAAACTCAAGTTTGAAGGGGAGTTCTATAACCACACGCTGATGCCCCCCATGTTCAACCCGGGACCCAATGCGTTCGGGGTTCCGAGGATCTTTATCGCCGGGGTTGGTCCGATAATGACTGAGGTTGCCGCGGAAGTGGGCGACGGTTACTTTTTGCACCCGTTCAACACGGCTAAGTCGATGGATGAATTGTCGCTGGCGGCGATAGAGCGTGGCCTGGCCATAGCGGGCAAGGCGCGGGAGGGGTACGAGGTTTCGGCCCAGGTGGTTACCGCCACCGGGCTGGACGAGGAGAGCCTGCAGGCGGCCATTTTCTCCGCTAAAAGCCAGATCGCTTTCTACGCCTCGACGCCGGCCTACCTGCCCGTACTCAAGTGCCACGGTTGGGAAGACCTGCAGGTGGAAGCTAACAGGTATACCAGAGAGGGCAAGTGGATGGAGATGACCGACCTGATCGACGATGACATGCTGAACACTTTTGCCGTGGTTGGCACCCCCGCCGAGGTGGCACAAAAAATAGCCACGCGTTTCAAGGGCAAGGTCGACCGGATATCACCGGTTGTCTACCAGCCGGATGTCGCACTACTCAGCGAGGTGCGCCAGCAAATCAGTGCCGCGCTCAAGTAGATCTACGGGAGCAGCTACCTATGGCAGTATGCAATAGGTTTAACCAAGTGCGATTCATTCCTGGGATAGGTATAGTGTCCTCGGAATTATGCAGGGATGTGGGGTGGCAGGGATTGGTGAAATAGAAATCTTGGGTTTGCTGTTAATGGTTGGCAGCAGCTTCGTCGCCACCAACCTGGACAATCTGGTTCTGCTGGTTGTCATGCTGGGCGCCGATGCGCAAAATCGCGCGGCGGTGATACTCGGCTTTCTCGCTAGCGCTATCTGCGTACTGTGTCTTTCCGCAATTGGCGCGGTGATAGGTGCCAACCTGGACCCCGGTGTGATCGGCTATATGGGCCTGGCCCCGCTGCTGATGGGCGTTTATCTCCTGTATAAGCTTTACCGTGGCGACAAACCAGACGACCCCTCTACAGGTGATTCCAATTCCGGCGGACAGGTTTCCGGTTTGCTCGGGAGTTTTCTGCTGATGTCCAGTAACAGTGGCGACAGTGTGGCGATCTTCTTCCCGCTGTTGGCGGAGAGTGGGCGCGATGCCCTGCTGTGGATAGTCAGTACCTTCCTGCTGTGCGCCCTGCTGTGGGCGGCACTGGCCTGGTGTATCGCGGATCAGCCACGGATTGCACGGCGTATCGAAAAAATCGGGGAAAAACTGGTGCCCTGGATCATGATAGGGATGGGGGTGTATATCCTGCTCGATACGGGAACCGATACCTTGCTCTAATTTTGGGAACATCACTGTCCTGCCCACCGGGTTGCGCCAGGAAATTTCTGCTGTACTGTGGGTATAGCGGTGAACCACGGGTGTAGCCTATGCTCCAGAAATGCCTTGAAGTCGTGTTGATTCCATTTGTACGAATGATGTTGCACATATTCTTTCGGCAAATTGAAATTACCGGTGCGCAGAAAATTCCTGACGACGCGCCGGTCATCTATACCCCCAACCATTTCAACTCTATCGTGGATGGGCTCCTGGCCCGGGTGTTTTTGCCCAGAGACCCACGTACTTTGGCATCAGCCACTTTGTGGAAGGTCACCCCGCTACGCCCATTATTGGTCGCGATTAATGCGATACCGGTGTATCGCCAACAAGACTCTTCTGACCCCGCCTATGCGGCTAAAAATCAGGATATGTTCTCGTCTTGCTATGACGCTTTGGCGGGAAAAGCCTGCATCGTTTTATTCCCTGAAGGGCTCAGCCATGCCGAATCCGAGCTGCAACCGTTAAAGACCGGTGCGGCGCGTATCGCCCTGGGTGCGGAGCAGCGCGATGGGCCACTGGGCATTCGCATCGTCCCGGTGGGATTAAACTTCGATGCCAGGCAGAAATTTCGGTCACGAGCACTGTTATCCATAGGGGATCCGATCGATCCGCTGGACGGCCTTGCGGGTGCAGACCCTGCAGACCGGAATGCGGTTGACCAGATAATGAGCCGTATTGAGGACGGAATTAAATCGGTTACCGTGAATTATCCCAGCTGGGAAGAGGCGAATATCATGGGGCGCGCCGCCGATCTGTATGCCAGTCGGCAGGCAGAAGATTCGGAAGAGGCAAGCCTGGCGGATGAATTTTCGGTACATAAGCAACTCGCCGATGCCTATCTCGCGATGAAAGATCGTTACCCCAGGCGAGTGGACAGAATTGTAGAAGCGGTAAAAGCTTATGATCGTCTGCTTAAAGTCCTTTCCGTTCAGCATGAGCATGTTATCCAGGAGCACCCAAAGCTCCTTCAGGCGATCTATAGTCTGCGCAAACTCTCACTCTTCCTGATTCGTTTGCCACTTTCCCTGCTGGGAATTTTTCTGAATGCGGCACCTTATTTTCTGACCAGGTTGATCAGCCGCATTAAAGTTCGAGCAGACCGCGCGTCGACAACCAAATTGGCTGCGGGGCTTATTTTGTATCCCCTGTGCTGGTCCCTGCAATCGGGCCTGCTGGACAATGAGCTTTTCCCCGCGTTCGTCTGGTGGCTGCTGGCGCCCCTTAGCGGTATATCGACGCTGCTGTTTCGGGAGCGCCATACCCAATTATTGGAAGAGCTGCGAACCTACCTGAAACTCAAGACACACTCCGAAATGAAAGAAGAGCTGGAGCAGCGCTTGCAAAATGTGAATATCGAGGTCGCCGAGTTTTTGGAGCTATCCTTACATGAGTAGGGAGCGTCCCGGAATCGACTGCAACAGCTGCCGGGTATAAGCCTGCTGCGGGCGCTCGAACAGATCATCGCCCGTGCCCTGTTCCACCACCTGCCCCTTGTACAACACCAGGATGCGGTCGGCGAGATGTCGCACCACCGCCAGGTCGTGTGATACAAACAGCATGGTCAGCCCGTACTCCCTGCCCAGTTCCTGCATCAGGTCCAGAATCTGTGCCTGGATGGTGACATCCAGCGCTGATACCGGTTCGTCCGCCACGATAAATTCCGGGCGAGTGGCCAGGGCGCGGCCGATGGCGATGCGCTGGCGCTGGCCGCCGGAAAACTCATGGGGGTATTTGCGTACGAAGGCGCGGGCCAGGCCCACATCGTCCATCAGCTTCAGCACACCCTGGGCCACACTTTTGCGGGTCTCTATGCCGTGCAGCAACAAGGGCTCGGCCAGTGTGTCGAAGACGGTCATACGCGGGTTGAGGGAGGCGAAGGGATCCTGGAAAATCATCTGCATGCGGCGTCGCATATTTTTCAGGTCACGCCCCTGTAGCTCGGTTACGTCGGTGCCATCGAAGGTCACATGGCCCGAGGTGACCGGCACCAGGCGCAGGATAGAGCGGCCGATGGTGGATTTGCCACTGCCCGACTCGCCCACCAGGCCCAGTACCTCGCCGCGGTTGATGTCGAAGCTGACGTCATTGACCGCCTTCACCGGCTCTTTGCCCCTGCCCTGCTCGAACCAGGTACACAGGTTTTGCACCCGGATCAGGGGCTCCGGTGTACCCGGCGCGGTCTGCTTGCTGTCGGCGGGAATCGCCGCCAACAGTTTCCTGGTGTAGGGGTGCTCCGCGTGTTGGAAGATGCCTTCCCGGTCGCCTGCCTCCACTATTCTGCCCTGCTGCATGACCACGATCTGATCGGCGATGTCGGCCACCACGGCCAGGTCGTGGCTGATGAAGATCACGCCGATATCGCGCTTGTGCTGCAATTCTGCGATCAGCTTTAGTATCTGGGCCTGTATGGTCACGTCCAGGGCGGTGGTGGGCTCGTCGGCGATCAGCAGCTTGGGCTCGTTGATCAGGGCCATGGCTATCATCACCCGCTGGCGCATGCCGCCGGAAAACTGGTGAGGGAAGTTGTCTATGGTGGAATCCGGGTCGCGAATGCCCACTTCTTCCAGCAACTCCAGGGCCCGCTGGCGCGCTTCGCGCTTTGACACCTTCTTGTGATAGAGCAGGGGCTCCATCAGCTGCTTGCCTATTGTCATGAACGGGTTGAGGCAGGTCATGGGGTCCTGGAAGATCATGGCGATGTCGCGCCCGCGGATTTCGCGCAGCTCTGCCTCGTTCAGTTGCAGCAGATCCCGGCCCTCGAACAGGGCGCGGCCGCCGTCGATACGCCCCGGTGGCATGGGTATGAGGCCCAGAATACTGTAACAGGCCACCGACTTACCCGACCCGGACTCGCCGATAATGGCGGTGATCTGGCCGGTTTTCACGTTGAAGCTGATACCGTCCACCGCCTTGTTGGTACCCATGCGGGTGACAAAGCTGACTCCGAGGTTTTGTACATCCAGTAATAGTGCCATGGGGTCAGTCCTTGGAGCCGCGCACGTCCAGGGCGTCGCGCAGACCATCGCCGAGGAAGTTAAGGGAAAACAGCGTCAGAGTCAGGGCCAGTCCCGGGAAAATGAGCAGCCAGGGAAATTCTTCCATGGTTTCCGCACCGTATGAAATCAGCAGGCCCCAGGAGGTCTGTGGCGGCTGGATGCCCAGGCCCAGAAAGCTCAGGAAGGCCTCCAGCAGCATGACCCCGGGTATGGTCAGGGTGGTGTACACGATAATGGGACCCAGGGCGTTGGGGATCAGGTGGCGCCGGATAATGGTCGCCGGTGGCAGGCCCAGTGAGATAGCCGCCTCGACAAATTCCTGCTGGCGCAGGGACTGCACCTGGCTGCGCATGATACGGGCCATGGTCAGCCACTCCACCGCGCCGATGGCCAGGAACAGCAACAGCATATTGCGCCCGAACACCACCATCAACAATATGATGAAAATCATAAAGGGCAGGGCGTACATAATATCCACCAGGCGCATCATTACCGTGTCCACCCGGCCGCCCACGTAGCCGGCGATGGCGCCCCAGGTGACACCGATCAACAGGGCCACGGCGGTGGCCACAAAACCCACCGAGAGAGAGATGCGCCCGCCGTACATAATCTGGGTCATCAGGTCCCGCCCGAATATATCGGTGCCCAGCCAGTGTGCCGCGGAGGGTGGTGTCGCCCCCAAGTCCAGGTTCTGGGTGTCATAGCTGTAGGGGGCTAACCAGGGGGTGAGCACCGCAATGACGATAAAAAGGAGCAGTATGCCCAGCCCGAACAGTGCCAGGTGATTCTTGCGCAGGCGCAGCCAGGCATCACGCCACAGGGAGCTGCCCTGCTCCGCCTCGGTAATGTCCATGATCGCTTCGGTGGTGGTCATTGAGCCTCCATGTTGCGCCAGTTGGCGCGAAGATAGCGAGTCGCAAAGCTTGCCCAGCGCGCAAACTCCGCGCCGCGCCATGCCGGCCGCCTGGTCAAGAGGGGTTTGTGCGCTGGGTAGGCTTTGAGGCCGCTAGATTGTGTCAACTGGCGCAACATGAAGGCTAGTGGTCTCCGAACTGAGAACGTAACCTCGGGTTCATCCAGGCCGCGAGAATATCCGACAGCAGGTTGAACAGCACAATGAGGGTGGACAGGAACACGGTGGTGCCCAGGATCATGGTGTAGTCGCGATTGAAGGCGGCCTGCACATAGAAGCGGCCCAGGCCCGGAATCTGGAAAATTGTTTCCACCACGAAAGAACCAGACAACAAGCCGGCAAAGGCCGGACCGAGAAACGCCACCACCGGAATAAGGCCGCCGCGCAGGGCGTGCCTGGTGACCACCTGCCACTCCGGCAGACCCTTGGCGCGGGCAGTGCGGATATAATCCTGTGACATCACTTCCAGCATGCCGGCCCTGCTGAGGCGTGCGATATAGGCCGCATAGCCCGCACCGAGAGTAATGGACGGCAATATTTTATCCCCCGGAATATCGCCCCAGCCGGACACGGGCAACCAGTCCAGGTAGATACCGAACACCAGTACCAGCAGAGGCCCCAGCAGGAAAGACGGCATACAAATGCCGATCATGGCGGCGGACATGGGAATGTAGTCCTGCGCCGTGTTGGGTTTGAGCGAGGCGACGACACCGGCCACGCCGCCGATGCAAAGGGCTACCAGCAGTGCGTAAAATCCCAGCTCCGCGGTAACCGGCAGGCCGGCGGCGATTAATTCGTTGACGCTGCGCCCTGGATATTTGAAGGAGGGGCCTAACTCACCGTGGGCGAGGTCGTTAAGGTAGGCCGTATACTGCTGGAACATAGGCAGATCCAGGCGGTACTGTGCTTCCAGCGCCGCTTTGACCTCCGGCATTACCGCTTTTTCACTGTCGAAAGGGCCTCCCGGCGCCATTCGCACCAGGAAAAAGGTCACGGTAATCACCGCCAGTATCACGGGTATGGCTTGTAGCAAACGGTAGCCGGTAAATCGCCACATGGTTTTGTCAGTCCTCTTCCTTCCAGATGCCGGCGTCGGGTTCCAGCCGCACGTACTTGAAATTACGTAAATCCAGTACGTTGGACGGGACGCCCTTGACGCTGCTCTGTACCAGGTGCTTGCTGTTATAGGTATAAATAGGAATGATGGGCACCTGTTCCATTAGTATAGTCTCAGCCTCGATTAATAGCTGCAAGCGCTGTTCGGGTGTTTTTGCCGTTGGCGCCAGTCGCTGCATGATTTCATCATAGCGCGCATCGGAGAAGGCGGTGCGATTGGTGCCGCCATCGGTTATGAATTTTCCCAGGAAAGTGTCGGGATCTAGGTATCCGCCAAGCCAGCCCATGCGGGCCATCTGGAAATCCATTTCGTTCAAGGTATCCAGGAAGACTTTCCATTCCTGGTTGGCCAGAGTTACGTCGATGTTGAGTACATCCTTCCACATTTGCTGTACCGCCACGGCGACTTTGCGGTGGTTTTCGCTGGTGTTGTAGATGAACTCCAGCCCCGGCCAGCCCCGGCCATCGGGATAACCGGCTTCCGCCAGCAGCGTTCTGGCGGCATCGGGATCATACTCAAGCAGTTTCAGCGGCTGGTAACCGGGAATGCCCGGTGGTGTGAAGGAGGCGCTGGGCAATTCGGAGCCCTGCAGGATGGTGGCGACCAGGGTGTCGCGATCGATGGCCTGCGCCAGCGCCCGGCGAACCCGGACGTCATAGACCGGGGGTCGCTGGGTGTTGAACAGGAAGTAATAGGTGCCCAGCATCGGCGCCTGCCGGTACGGCGAGTTTTGCAACGCCCGGTAATCCGGTATTTTGTTCAGTGGCACTTGTTCGGTGTAATGCAGTTGACCGACACGAAACATCCGCTCCTCACTGGTGACATTTTCGACAGGGTAAAACACCACCCCATTCAGGCTGACGTTCTCGGCGTCCCAGTATGTTGCGTTTTTTACCACGCGCAGCTGCCGATGCAATTGCCACTCCTGCAGAGTGAACGGGCCGTTGCTGACTATATTGCCCACCCGGGTCCAGGGGGTGAATCTGTCAGTGACCACACCGTGGGCCTCCAGCGTGGGCCGATGCACCGGGAATGCGGTGTAGCCCGCCAATATCGATAGAAAGTAGGGTGTGGGGTTGGTTAACGTCAGCTCAAACGTGCGCTCATCCAGCGCTTTCATCCCGATGGCATCCGGGTCGGTAATGGTCCCGTTGGCGTATTCCTGCGCATTGACGATAGGAAACAGCGTATAGGCCAGTTGGTTGCCAAGGGCGGGGGTGAGTGCGCGCTGAAAGGACCACACGAAATCCTGCGCGGTCACCGGGTCGCCGTTAGACCACCTGGCCCGGGGGTTCAGGAAAAATGTGATCACCCGTCGGTCATCGCTGAACTCCCAGCGCTGGGCGACCCCCGGCTCTATTTCCAGGGAATAGGGGTTGGTGGTCACCAGTCCCTCGAACAGCGTGCTGGTTATGGTGACCTCGGGGCTGCCGCTGATGACATGTGGGTCCAGGGATTGGGGCTCCGCGCCGTTGCCATAGTGCAGGATGCCGTCGCGATTGCCCGCCTCTACGTTGGACTCTCCCCGGGAACAGGCCGGCAGCGCCACTGCTATGAGGAGGCTCAGTATCACGCCGGCTGTCTTTTGGTAGATGATAGCGGCGCCGCGATGCATGTGTTTAGTTGACCACTTCCGCTGGTTCCTGGTCAGGGTTCAGCCACACATACTTCAGATTCAGGGAATCCATCAAATTGGAGGGCATACCCTGCACGCTGGGGTGGATCAGGTGTTTGCTGGTGTAGGTGTAGATCGGGAGTATGGGCATCTGCTCCATCAGCATGGTCTCCGCCTCATGGAAGGTGGCGAAGCGCTCTTCCCGGGTTTTGGCCTGGGGCGCGAGCTTGAGAATCATCTCGTCATAGCGTGGATCGGCGAAGCCGGTGTTGTTGTTGCCGCCACCGGTCAAGAAAAGATCCAGGAAGTTATTGGGGTCGACATAGTCGCCAATCCAGCCGGCCCGGGCTATATCGAACTCCATTTGGGTTACCGAATCCAGGTAGACTTTCCACTCCTGGTTGGAGAGGGTTATCTCAATGTTGAGCGCGTCCTTCCACATTTGCTGCAGGGCGACAGCGATCTTGCGGTGGCTCTCACTGGTGTTGTACAGCAACTCCAGTCCCGGCCAACCCTCGCCGTTGGGGTAGCCCGCGTCCGCCAGCAACTGCCGCGCCTTCGCCACATCGTAATCGAACAGTTTGGGCGGCTCATAGCCCAGGGTGCCGGGTGGTGTGATGCTGTAGCTGGGTATGTTGGACTTTTGCAGTACCGAGTTATTCAGTTTCACCCGGTCAATCGACATCGAGAGGGCCTTGCGCACCCGCACATCATCCACCGGCGGGCGCTCGGTATTGAACCTGTAGAAATAGGTGCCCAGGTAAGGTGCCTGCACATAGGGCGTATTTTCCATGGCCTGATACACCGGAATCTTGTCCAGCGGTATGCCCCCGGTGTAATGCAACTGGCCCACGCGGAACATGCGCTCCTCGCTGACGATATTTTCTGTGGGGTAGAACACCACCCCATTGAGCTTCACCTTGTCCCGGTCCCAGTAGGTATTGCTTTTGACCATGCCGATACGCCGGTTCAACTTCCATTCGGCCAACTTAAAGGCGCCGTTGCTGACGATATTCTCCACCCGGGTCCAGCGGGTAAAACGGTCCGTGGCCTTGCCGAATTTCTCGATGGTGGGTCGGTGCACGGCAAAAGTGCTGTAGTGATCCATCAGCTGGATGAAGTAGGGGGTCCGTTCGTTGAGAGTGACCTGCAGGGTGAGTTTGTCCAGCGCCTTTACACCCACCTCATTGAAGTCGGATATCTTGCCCGACGCGTACGCCTCGGCATTTTTTACCGGAAACAGCATGTAGGCGTACAGGTTGCCCATGGCCGGGTTCAGCGCTCGATTCCAGGACCACACATAGTCTTCGGCGGTCATCGGGTCGCCATTGGACCAGCGTGCCTCAGGGTTGATGTAAAAGGTGATGACGCGACCGTCTTCGGAGATATCCCAGCTTTCGGCCACACCGGGCTCCGGCTCCAGGGTGTAGGGGTTTTTTACCGCCAGCCCCTCGAACAGGGCGCGCACCAGGTGGTTTTCCGGCACCCCGGTCACCACATGGGGGTCCAGCCCCTGGGGTTCTGAGCCATTGCCGTAGTGCAGAATGCCGTCGCGGTTGCCCTGCACCACGTTGGATTCTCCGCCGCCGCAGGCCGACAGCAAGGTGAGCACGGAGATCAGGATGAAGTGGGAAATTTTAGGCCGCATAATAATGTATTTCGTTACTGTCGGACGAGGAGGCCACTGTAATGCAACGCAAGCAATTTGTCACAGGCATCAAAACCAGGGGTGGCAGTTAAGTCAATCCGGGGCGTCAGCCTGGGCGATTGCGCCGCGATCCAGGATTACAGGGCCGCTGCCTTCACCAGCCAGCTTATCGCCTTCGTTGTAAATCGGGCATTTTGTCATCGACAAACAACCGCAGGCAATGCAGCCGGTTAAAGAGTCTCTAAGGCGTTGCAGGTAATTGATGCGGGCATTCAGGTCATCACGCCAATAGGTGGACAGGGTTTCCCAGTCGCCGATGGTGGGTGTTCGGTTATTGGGCAGGGTCGCAAATGCCCGCTTGATCTCCTCCAGGCGGATGCCCATTTTTTGCGCCGCCTTTATCCTATAAAAATCAGTTGAACGTAGCCCAGAGAGTGTCAAAATGGCGTAACCACCTGAATTGTATAGAGAACCGCCATGCCGAAGAAAAACAAATGGGCGCACCCAGTGGGTGAAGATAATGCACTGTCTGTCGAGGCAGTCAACGACCAGCTTGCGACCGAGACCTTCGGTGGAAAAATCC
>PVMK01126840.1_pt1 | contig 71213 bp, 61 predicted proteins | sample 1853481 | NCBI WGS metagenome assembly PVMK01 (sample SAMN08533507, study PRJNA380276) | Marine sediment metagenome, whole genome shotgun sequencing project.
TCTGGGTGCCAGTTTGGGCGGCCAGGACCGGCTACGCGGTTTCCCGTGGGGTCGATTCAATGACAAGGCCGGCATTCTTTATAGCGCCGAGTATCGCGTCATACCCCGCTGGAATCCGATGAAAAACTGGATCGGGTTCCGCAGTATCCCGTGGCGCTGGTGGCAGGCCGTGGTATTTGGGGAAGTCGGCCGGGTTGCCGACGACTACGACCTTGGTGATCTGCACGAAGATATGAAATGGACCGCCGGCTTCGGGTTTCGCGGAATGATCGGTAGCGGCGTCATCCGCTTTGATTTTGCCTGGTCGGATGAAGTCAGTCAGGTCTGGGTCTTTGCGGGCCAGTCGTTTTGAACACAGGTCCCTGTTTTTTAGTTCATAACAGTGCAGGCCTTAGCCCTCGGAGAGAAAACATATTTTTACCTCTAAGCTAAGTCCTGCACATCGGGAAACGGTCAATGCCCGTATACGGACTCCTCCCCGTTTTGCAAGGAACCTGATTAATGGTGGTGAGGTACGACTGCGAACGTATATTCGGCCTCTGGAGTTGGCATGCGTTGATGCCGGGCCAGGACGCACTCGAGGACCACGGAATTTGGAATTCTGATCTGCGATCAGAATTCCCGATCCATCTCCAGTGCCGCCTGGGCACCTGCCTCGACATCGACCTTCCAGAGCAGGAAGCCACCGATGACAAAGAGCAAGGTCAGCGACAGGATGCTGTCGCGTTCGTCCGCGCCGGTGATAACGATCGGCACCATAGCCATGAGAAACGGACCAAGGATGGCAGCGAACTTGCCGACCATGTTGAAAAAACCGAAGAACTCGGCGGTCTTGGACTTTGGAATCAGGCGTGCATATAAGGAGCGACTGAGGCTCTGGACTCCGCCCTGCACCAGGCCAATCGCAATCGCCAGCATGTAAAAATCGGCACCCGTGTTCAACCAGCGCCACGCGTAAAAGAGTGCGCCGGTATAAACAGTGAGTCCGATCAGAATCGCCGGTCTGGGACCGATTTTTTTGCCCAGCCAGCCAAAAAACAAGGCCGCAGGGAAGGCGACAAACTGGGTCACGAGCAAGGCCGTGATAAGCGACTCCGGGGGAAGATTCAGAATGCGATCACCGAAAAACACGGCGGTCTTGATCACCGTATTGACCGCATCGATATACAGCCAGTAGCCGATCAGGAAGACCAGCAGTACCTTGAGCTTGCGAACTTCACGAAAAGTATGGGCCAACTGCGAGATCCCTTCGCGGATGGCCTGACCGGCGCTTGCCTGGTTTTCCGTCGGCGTTTCTTCTACTCCCCTCAACAGAGGCACGGTAAAGACCGCCCACCAAACTGCCACGCTAAGAAAGGATGCCGCCACTGCGGAACTCGCATCCGCCAGCCCGAACAGCTCCGGCTTTGTGACCATCACGACGTTGAGAGCGAATAGCAGCCCGCCACCGATATACCCCATGGCATAGCCATAGGCCGATACGATATCGAATTCGTCCTCGCGCGAAACATCGACGATCATCGAATCGTAGAAAATATTCGCACCGGAGAAACCGATCGTTCCAAATCCATACAGCAGCAATCCAACCCACCACATGCCGGCATGAACCCAGGCCAGACCTGCCGTCATCAGTACGCCGACCATCGCAAAAGTCGCGAGGAATTTCTTGCGACCGCCGACTCTGTCCGCGATCGCGCCTAGCAACGGCGCGGAGATGGCGACCAGTATGCTCGACCCCGCCAGCGTCATGTTGAACCAGAACTGCGACTCCTGTGCATTGAGATCGCTGCTCAACGCGCTATAGAAAACCGGGAAAAACCCCGCCATAACGGTCGTGGCAAAAGCCGAATTCGCCCAGTCGTACAGCGCCCATGACAAAACGGATTTTTTGAGCAAAAGTTTCTTCATTCCCATCCACCAACAACTGCTGATCTCAATTTGTTCGTCACTATACCTGCGAGCCCAACGGACGGACAAAGGGATAAGGGATAGGAATTTCTATCCTGGCGGCCGGATGACCGCCAGGCACCGGCAGTTGGCTCCTGATGATCGGTGCCCAGGCTGTGACACGCGCAGTATAAAGGATGCAGCTCGCAGACAAAGAGATTCTCAAGTCATGCAAATCATCAAGCGCCGCTTCAACGCCATGGCCCTGTACAACAGCAGAACGCTGGAACCCACTCAAGACCGGGCGCACATTCTTCCTGATCAAGCCGTTTTACCAGCGCCGGACGATGGACGTCGATGACAACAACATCGATTTCTTCCCCCCGCAATCAGGCATCATGACGGGGGACGAAATAGATTTCGCCAGTAACGGCATTGAAATTGCGCTCGAGTACGACAACCGCGATTTCTCGCCAAACCCGGCCAAGGGCAGCTACACCCGCATCGGCCTCACTAGCCTTCGGAGAGAAACCATATTTTTACCTCTAAGCGAGGTAATCGAGTATCGATGGCAGCGACAAATCTTACAGGAATTTTCATCAATAGCAGCATCGGTAATTCCCCTTAACCCAACCTGAAAGCATCGCGGAATTCTGAACTCCGAATCTCTCCGTAACATGACGACGTTCCCACAGCGCCGACTGATCATCGTATTCGAGCTCCTTGGACCACTGCGGCCGCCTGGAGTTCTATAGAAGGCGACGTGTCAAGTCACTACGAAGCCAAGTGCTATTTTAGCCTATAACGTCTTCGACCCAGCTTCCGAACAGCGGATGAAGCATCAGGCCCTTTTCATTGAAGGTGTACTCGAGACCGTCGAGGTCGCGCTTGATCTTGCCGTGCACGCTGCCCGCGACCAGCAGGTTGGTCAGCACGATCACACGCTTACCATCAGCCAGTGCCGCTTCGACCCAACCGCGCAGAGTGTCAATGTTAGAACTGCGTATGGCGGATGGCGCATCATCTTGCAACGTAAACGCGCGAACCTCGGCGAAGTTGCTGTCGTCACGAATTCTAATCGCATGCTCATTGAGGAGCACGAGTTCGCGCGCGTTGTCGTCCGGATCTGTCGGGCCATGCGATATCAGCGCTACCACCTCATTGCCCGGATCGCTGCTGATTTCTTTGGCGTACTCGATCAGGATCGCCGACATAATCGGGTGGGTCGTCGGCGTCGGTGTGAATTTGACCTCGGCACTGGTTTGCACCCGATCGACCGATAGCCACGGCGCTTCCTCCCGCATGTCGAATATATACTTCCACTGCCGCGTCAGCCCACCCGATTCTACGGTTGTCGTCGGTATCACGAGTACCGTCTTGGCGCCGGCTGCAGTCAGCTCGTCCACGGCTGTCTGAATATGCGCCGACGTCATCATCGCCATGCCGAGACCAACAGCCGTCGGGTGTTTCACGGCGATCGATGCGTATGCATCCTGGAACTGCTGATTGCCGGTCGCCTGGAAACCGTGGCCGAGTGCAAGAACGCCGATGTCACCGTTGAGCGCTGCATCGCTAAGATAGACGCGAAAATTTGGGCCCATGTTTTTCATGCTGCCCATGATCTGTTCATCGGTGAATTCACGGTAGAGCGGCACCTTCTCGCGCAATTCGGCGAACACTTCCGGCGACATCTGGTGCTCTGAATGATCATGTTCCTGCGCCACCAGCGACGGACCATAGGCAAAAACCGCGAGGATCAGGCATGCGTTTACGGCAACAAAAACGCGGAGAAGATTAAGTGCTTTAATTCGTTTCATGATCGCAATCCTCATTAATTCCTGATTTATTCCTGGGAAATGGTGTCAGCCGCCAATTTTAATGACATACCCCAAAATTAGCACATCGGGACGGGATTGGTGCCTGATGCCGTTTCTTTTTACGATTCCGTGCTCACTGGCTCTGAATCCATCAATACTACCTTGGCGGAGTACCCGCTTCTCGTTTCTTAGTCCAGACCTCTTTCTTCCGCTGCTTCGCGCCTTCGAAGAATTCATCCCAGCCAGGCGCGACCTCCTTTTCATACAGGTCTTCGATGTAGACCATCGCGGTTTTTGGCGACTCGGCCCAATGGATGTATCGCCAACCTTCAGACGTATCGCGAAACACTGCGCTGACGCGCACTTCTTCACCGATTGGATTACTACCGATAGTCTTCATCTCGAAATGCATTTCCCAGACGGCGATTACCAGGTCTGGTGCGATCTGCTTGACCTTGATGTTATACATCTCTTCACGGATGGCTTCGACAACGGGATTCGGCCGGGGTGGATCCAGGTATTCCCGCAGGCGCTCCCAACCGATAAACCATTGCGCTTGCTCCTCGGCCAGATAGGTCGGATAGGCTTCATCCGGATCCCAGAGTTCCAGCAGACTCGCAAAGTCCTGCGAGTTCCAGCGCGCAGCCGTTTCATGGATCACCTCGATCACCGCGGCCTCGACATCCGCCGGTATATCGATCTTCGGCGGCGGCTTGATTGTCTTATGCCCGCCTGCCATGGCGGTCGTTGACAACATTGACACAGCAAGAAACGCAATCAATGTGACTGGACAAGTCACTGTGGCCAGGGACGGACATCTCATGATGACGGCTCCGTTATTATTCTGGCGTCAGCATATCACTGAGACGGACAGATTCCGCCAGCACGGCGGTACGAATTCGATTCTTATCTTCAGATTGGCCAGATCGATAAAACCGTCGGCAGGTCTACCCTTTATGGCATGCTTCCGTTCCTTATGACGGACTACGACAAAAACAGCCGCGAATTCGATGTCATCCTCTGGGGTGCGTCGGGTTTCACCGGCCGACTCGTCGCCGAACACCTCTTCAAGGTCTACGGTGTCAGCGGAGATTTGAGCTGGGCAATCGCCGGCCGCAACCAGCAAAAACTTGAGCACATTCGTACGGGACTCGGCGCTGACGCCGCACAAATTCCGATTCTGATCGGTAACAGTGACGATGTGGAATCATTGGCCGCCATTGCGCGTCGAACCAGGGTAGTTTGCACGACAGTCGGGCCGTACCTCAAATATGGAGAGGGAATGCTGGCCGCCTGCGCAAAAAACGGTACCGATTATTGCGACCTGACCGGTGAGGTGTTGTTCATTCATATAATGATCGACCGTTACGAACAGGATGCAAAACGCACTGGGGCACGGATCGTTAACTCCTGTGGTTTCGATTCCCTGCCATCGGATCTCGGCACCTTGTACATACAAGATGAATTCAAAAAACAATACGGTGGTTACGCCACTGAGGTGCGATACCGGCTCAAGGTCGCCAAAGGTTCATTCAGCGGCGGCACGATCGATAGCATGATCAATCTAATCGACGCGGTGAAGGCTGATGCGTCGTTACGCAAAATACTCGGTAACCCGTACGCACTAAACCCCGAAACCGAACAACGCGGGCGCGACGGCAGAGACCAAACGGCTGCGAAATTTGACGAGATACTCGGTGCCTGGACAGCACCTTTCGTCATGGCCGGCATCAATACGCGCATCGTACGGCGATCCAACGCGATCATGGGTTACCCGTGGGGTAAGGATTTCAGCTACACGGAAGCCGTGCTTGCCGGAACCGGATTCCGGGGCCGGCTAAACGCAATAGTACTCAGTGCCGGCCTTGCCGCATTCGTAATTGCAGTCAGCGTCAAAATATTGCGCACATTGATGTTCAAACTGTTCCTGCCAAAGCCAGGTGAAGGACCGGACGCGGAGCAGCGCCGCGATGGGTTTTTCAATATTGTATTCCTGGCCACGGATACCGACGGAAATATTTTGCGTGGCAAACTGACCGGTGATCGCGATCCCGGTTATGGCGCAACCTCGAGAATGCTCGGAGAAACGGCAGTTTGCCTGGCTATAGACCTGAACGTGCAAACACCCGGCGGATTCCTGACGCCGGCGGCAAGTATCGGAGATCGATTGATCCCACGCCTGATAGAAAATGCCGGCATCCATTTTTCGATCACCGGCACGGATTGATATTTCTGACGAACCTGCATCGACCCCTAAGCTATGTCGACAGAAGAATTCCAGAAAAGCCCATCGCTAACGCGCGACAAAGCTATCCTCGTCGCGGCAATGGTCGGCGACCGCATCGGCTTGTCACTGTTATTCATAGTGTTCGGTCCTCTGGCCCGTGATATCGGTTTATCGGAAACGCAGTTCGGCATTCTGATCGCCGTGACGAACATCTCGCTGGGTATCGCCTCACCGTTTTGGGGCCGCAAGAGCCAGACACTCGGGCGCAAACCGGTATTCATTATCGGGCTGGCTGGATATGCGCTGGGCTATATTCTGCTCGCGACCTTCATTAAGGCCGGTCTTGCTGGTTCGCTGACCGTCTCTGCCGTGTTCTGGTCCCTGTTGGTCACGCGTTTTTGCTACGGTCTGATCGCCGCAGGCACGCAGCCGGCTGCGACCGCCTATATTGCGGACATCACGAGTGTCGCCACGCGCGCCAAGGGCATGGCGCTCATTGGTATCGCCGCGGGCGTCGGCACCGTGCTCGGTCCATTGCTCGGCGGCACCTTGTCTGCGATCGACTCGGTATTTCCGTTATACGCAACGGCCGGGATAATGGGCAGTGCGGCGATGCTGGCCTGGGCCGGCTTGACGGAACCCGCACGCCACGTCACGCGGAACGTCACACGCAAACTCAGCTTCCTGGATCCCCGCGTCTTCCCGTATCTGCTCGGTTGGTGCCTGGTCATTTTCGTGTTGACGTCTATTCAGACTATTACCGCCTTCTATATCGCTGATACGTTCATGTTTGGTGATCGCGATGACGTCACGCGTGCGATCAGCGTCGCGTTCCTGTGCATGGGCGCGGCAATGCTATTCGTGCAGGGAGTCATCTTGCAGGTGTTTCGGATCGAACCGAAAGTATTGCTACGCGCAGGCTTCATATTGTTCGGCATCGGCCTGATCGTACTTGGCTCGGCGACAGGTCTGGCCATGCTGAATCTAAGTTATGCCCTGCTCGGCTTTGGCTTCAGCGCGATCAACCCGGGCCTGAATGCCGGTGCAAGCATTAGCGTGGACACTCAGGAACAAGGCGCTGTAGCCGGCCTGTTGTCCGCCGCTCCGGTCGTCGGCATGATTTTCGGGCCGCTGGTCGGCACGATCCTGTATGGCCTCCACCCGACATGGCCAATCTGGCTTGGCGCAGGAATTTCAGCCGTAATGGCGATTTACTTTTTCGTACTGCCTGAACGCAAACCAGTTTAGAAAAAAGCTGCCGGATTTGTTTTTTCACATATGATAAAGCCTCGGTGTATCAGCAATTGAGATCAGAACCATGAAATTTAGCGAACTGGCCCTCGTGGCCGCAGGAGCTCTTGCCATGACGGCGCAGGCAGAAACCACCCCGGCAAACCCGGCGGACTACAAAACCACTGTGCTGATTACAGGCTCCAACCGGGGCATCGGTTTTGAATTTGTACGGCGGTTCTCCGAACGCGACTGGCGCATCATCGCCACGGCACGTAAACCGGATGAGGCCACCAACCTACAAGCGCTCGCTGATGCGGATCCCGACATCATCATCGAACAACTCGATGTGACCGACCATCCCCGCATAGACGAGCTGGCTGTGAAATACCAAGCGCAGCCGATCGACATCCTGCTACTGAATGCAGCAATCGGCCCGGCCGGAATTCAGACGCTCGACAAGCTCGAATTCGACCGCGCGCGGCTGAGTTACGAGGTCAATGTGATCGGCCCGATGAAGTTAACCCAGGCTTTTATGGAAAACGTAAAGGCCTCGCAGAAAAAACAGGTCATTGCCATGTCGAGTGACTCTGGTTCATTCGTGGCTGGATCGCAGCGGCCAATACTCTGGCACTACAAGGCCAGCAAAGCCGCGCTGAACATGTACTTTCACACACTCGCGTTCGAGACACAAAAACAGGGTGTGACGGCCATCATGCTACATCCGGGACTCGTCGCGACGAATCCGCAGCTGGCAAAGTTTCCAGGCGTGATACAGACCGAAGACAGCGTTAGGCAGATGCTCGCGGTGATTGACAAACTCACGCTCAAAGACAACGGACGCTTCATCAGTTACGAGGGTGACACGATGCCCTGGTAAAAATAGTTACGTCCATACCATTTGAGTTGGCACATTGTTACTTCATTGCTCGCCGCGTTTCAGCCATGGCATGGGTTCGCAAATATCGAACCTCGATGCCGGATCAACAAAGCGTATGTCCGCCTGGGATCGCTAGCAGAAGGCGATGAATCCGTACTTCATCACCATGTCGGCAATGTTTTCCACATTTTCATAAACTCGTCCTGCTGAACCCTCTGCTGCAACGATACAAACTTCACCAATTGTCGGCCGACGTTGAGCAATCGATCCTCGATCGCGGGATCTTTCGGGCTTCCGTCGTCGTTAAAGGCTTGCCCGGAATTTGCGATCGACACTTCCTGGGGCAGTACCCAGCAATGCAGATTGCGACAGATCGTCTTCATAGTATTCAAAGAGTTGATCGCCCCCATATGACCACCGGCGACGCCAACCAAACCGATGATCTTGGTTTCGAAGTCATCTATGCTCATCAGGTCCAGCATATTCTTGAGCGCGCCGGTCAGGCTGCCATGGTATTCCGGTGTAGCCAGGATGATGCCCTTCGAATCTTTGAGAGCCTGGCGCAGTCTGAATACATCCGGCGGATAGTCGTCTTCTGGAACGCTGCCACAAAAGACGAGATTGAAGTCGCGCAACTCCAGTAACGTGGTATCGACGTCATACTCGGCGGCGCCAGATAGCGCTACTGCGAGCGCTTTTCTCGTCGTGCTATCGGCGGTCATGGTTCCACATACGCCGGTAATTCGGATCCTATCGTTCATTTCTGACACCATCACTCTCTGCCAAACAGGTTGATCACATAGCCGACCGCAAAGAACGCGAATGCCACCAGGCTGACGGGTGGCAGGCTGCCATGCCAGCCGGCAGGCTTCAACCAGCCTTCATAGCCCATGAAAAACAAATGCGCCGCACCCAGCAGCAATGCGAACAACATGAATTTGCGCGATGTGATGAACTGGATGAATGCCTTGTCTTCGCGCAGAAAGGTCTGAAAACTCATGTTGTAGCCCCACAAGACGACGAAAGCGAGGATGCCGAAGAGCATGCTCAAGCCCGCGAGCAACGTCAGGGACCCGTTATCCAGAAAAAACTTGCCGTACACCGACGGACTGAACAGCAGAAAACTCATCAACACGTGGATCAGAACCAGCAAAAATCCGGTCATGCCCATCGCCTTACGCGCGTTGAGCCAAGCTTCGGGGACTTTAACACCGAGGTTGTTTAAGGGACCCAATCCAAAATTACAAGTCAGCAATATAAAGGCGCTTAGCGAAATGCCCTTGTTCAATATGAAAAACGGAAAATCCTTCCAGGGGACCGGCCCCGCGACGTGATAACGCATCACCGCATATACAAGCCCGAAGAGCAAGACGATTACGATGATGATTCCCGCGGAGTTTTTCTTGTCGTTCTCGTTCACTTCGTTCCTCTTTATATATCCCTAACACCTATCGAGACCCCCAGGCCTGATTATGCCCAGAAGCCGATGATGCGCTCGATCATCCACAAACTCGCTACCGCACCGATCAGGTAGCTGCGTGTATACGCGCAATGATTTAATGGCTATGGCGAAAGCCTGATTGACTACAATCGGCGCGTTAATCGCTGGGGCATCGGGTTCGCAATGACGGATTACGTCATGCAAAACCGATAGCCAAGTCGGAGCGACGTGGGTTTAAGCCGCTTCCCGCTGAGCGCGAGCCGCCAAATCGGTGCAATCGATCCACTGCTCCTCGAGAAGGCCGCCATTATCGAAGTGGCAACGAATCCGGGCACCATACTCAAACACGATCTCCCGAAATTCTTCGAAGTCGATGCGCGTGAGTTTCTGGCCGGCTGCCTTATCTTTTCGGTGGCCACGTTTGATGACGATGGCGCCGAGAACTTCCCCAGTTTCACTATCTACTGCCTCGAATTGTAACGCCAATTCGATGATATCGACTTTGTCCATCATCTCGCGAATCAAATCCGCTCCGGCCTTGGCCACGGCTCCAATCGGGGTATAGGCCAGCAGCCTGCGCTTTTTTTTCTTCAGGTAGAGGTCGGTCAAGGCCAGGCGCAGATAGAGAATATTCGGGCCCGGCTCGTCCACGACGTTTCGCCCACCTTCAATCAAACGGGCCGTGAATGCTTCCCGAATGAGTTCAGCAATCGCGACCAGATTCTCGGGTTTCGCGCCGCCGTATTCGGAATCCTCATCGATCCAGATCTCCGGCTGATCCACAATGACGGCTTCATATTCGCCCGCTCGTGCAAGAGCACCCGGTGATATATACACGAGATCGACGCCTTCTTCCTCTACCCGGGCTTCCAGCAATGCGTAATCGATGCTGAGAAATCCTTGCTGCACCTGAAAGGTACCGACCTCGGCGAACCCCGTCGGGACTGCGCAAATCAGGACAGCGACAAGCGTAAATTTGCTAAAGCTATTCATGCATATTCTCCATTCGCACTTCATAGGCTGGAAAAAATGGGCGTGCTTCCAACATGGCTAACACCCCTCCGCTAGAGGCATTATTAGCGTCAGTCGCGGATTAGTTTCAGTTGATCCACACATGCTACAAACCTTCGTTGCAATAGTCACCCTAATTGGGCGACTGCGAACATCACATTAGGAGTTACACTTAGTAAGTTAACTGGTCTAACCCGTTTCACCAGATAGGATTATCGTAAACAAAAACCAAATTCTGCATTGACGCGACCGACTATTAACGACTTTCAGCAGACTTAATCTTGCCGACAAACCGGCGCCAACGTGACGATCATTGCCGTGCTTTCTCAAAGTTCGCCTTAAGCTGCTGCACCTCGGGCCCACTACCGATCTTTTCCAAGCCTTCCAGCAGTTCTAGGCAAAAAATCAGTTCCCGGTAGTCCTCGTCCCAATACGCATTGGCGCTCGGGCACGGGCCGAACACGCAGCGTCACCGAATCCGGAAGGACGTACCGATTGCGGATACGCTCTGCAACATTTTCGATTAGCCGAGCTTCCTGAATAACTTCCAAGAGCCGTGCCTGGGTCGGGTTTCGTGGCCGCCCGTATTTCACCTCGATTTTGGTTCGTTCGAGTTCCGGCTGATCCTCCGCTGACTTCCCAAAGGTCGCTAAAACTTTCTCGGGCAGCATTCCTGGCGATTGCGAATTCATCCTCGCAAACATCGCGACGGCTCTCCGGGCATCTCGACCGCCTCGACTAGCCAGCCGAATTCTCGGGGGTCGCTGCCGTAGAGCAGGCAGATAAGCCGGGTCGCCCGGCGAACACTGACCTCGTGCTGGGCCCAGAAAAGAATCTCCGTGCTGCTCTTCTCTATCCCCGTTTGCCAGATCAGCAAGTTGCCCAGGATGGCCATGGCCAGATACTCGCTCAGTCGGGGTTGCCGCTCCGACTGCTTTTCATCGGCCAGGATCAAGCTGACTGCCGCTAATGTATCCGCTGCATTTTCCTCGAGGCCGAGAATGGGAATGTCGAAGTCGCGGATCACCACATGCCCGAACTCGTGCAGCAAAACGAACACGGCGTTACCCAACACGAAGTCGATCGTGGCGAGTTGGGTAGCTTCGTCAGTTCCCTCGGCCACCGGCTCGGCATCTTGCGCATGGATAATGACAGGGGCGCTGAAAAGAATCACAGCGACCACTGCTGCGATAGGCAGTCGAAGACAAATACTGCGACGGTTCAACACGGCAGATCAGACTCCGTCAAGATAATTTTCGTTTTCAAGTCTCACAACCAGACTGATCATAACCAGAGTGTAAGCTCCTGTCCTATTTGGGTTTATCCGCGTGAGTTTCGCTGTTAGATGGTTTAAACTCGAAATGGGTCATTCTCCCAGGTCGAAGGAAATCCTGCCGATTGTGCCATTAATGCAGCAGCAGGGAGCGGTTGAAGAGGTTGCTAACTTTTTGTTTCGGCCGCGATCCGCCGTGGCCGGACAGCGTCACCCTGCCTATCACCCCGTACCGGACATCGCCTGAGCGCTGTGCCCGCCGACGTCGCTCGGCCCTGGTTTGGCGAAAATGCGGAAATCCGGGCGCTGAACCGTGCCAGCATCGAATTTGACGACGATACGGCTCCGCTGCTCGATGATGCACGCCGCATTCCCCCTGCAGTCGACAGCGCAGCGAGGATTCGCGACCATTCCGACATAGGCCCGGTCACGCCAACGCGATAGAATTTCCTATCCTTGGCTGATTCAAAAACAACGCCCGATACGCAGGCATGAACACGGAAGAACAACGCTCCGATAACAGCCGGTCTGACAAGCCAAAGCGCAACGTTAGTTGGCTGCGGGTTCTGCTTGTCACGGTGATGATTGTCGTGCTGTTTTTCGCCGGGCATCATAACCCTTCTGTTCACCGTCGAATCCGCGACCCTCAAACCCATCGTCGAGCGCATCGTTACGCTCGCGACCGGCCGTGCGTTTGTTCTCGAAGGGAACTTCGAGGCGGACTTCGGTCGGCTGCTCACAGTGCGCGTCGACGCCGTGAAGATGGCCAATGCGGCCGGGAGCAGCGAGCCGTATATGCTGATAGTCGAGAAGCCCTACGCAGTAATGGACGTCTGGGCGCTGACGCGGGGTCAAATTCTGATCCGCGACGTCACGGTCGAGAGCGGCGTGCTGTTGTTCGAGGAGAGCCCGGAGGGCATGCTGAACTGGAATCTCGGGCGTGGTGATTCAAGCAAAGACACCGACAAAAAAGGCCTGGAATCGATCCCGTTGCTGATCGAAAACGCAGATTTGAAAAATTTCGCCATCACGCTCGACCTGCCGGCCTTCGAAACACCCCTGGTCATCCGTATCGATTCGGCGAAACAGGTCAACGGCGAGGAAGATATCCTCGACCTGGTGGTCGCCGGGACCCTCAACGATCGCGCGTTTGATCTCAGCGCGCACCTCGGACCGTTCACGACGCTGCTGGTGGGCCGCGATGTCGACTTCGATATTGACCTGCAAGGCCCGCACTTTTCCTTGACCGGCAAGGGCCACATCGACGATTTCATCGCGCCGAAAAAACCCGAATTCGAATTGGAATTTAGTGGACCGGATGCGACGAAATTGACGACGGCGTTCGGCATGCGGGAAGTGACCCAGGGACCGGTCCGCCTGCGTGCCAGCATGAAGCCGGCCGGGGATGGTTTCAAAGCGTATATAGACGGCGACCTTGGTGAATTCCTGCTCGACCTGTCGGCCGATCTCAAGGCGCTGAACACGATCGAAGGGCTGAAGCTGGACATTGAGGCGAGCGGTCCGGACCTTAGCGTCATCGGCGCCGTTCTCGGTATCAAGGGTCTACCCGGCGATGCCTATACGCTGACCGGCCAGATCGAGGAATCCGGGGGTGCGCTCAGTTTCCGGGAGGTCGTACTCAGGTCCGGCACAGACTTCGCCAGGATCGACGGCGTCATGCCGAACTTTCCCAAGCTCGATGGCGCGAGTCTGACCGCCGGCATCAAGGGACCTGACTATTTGCAATTCCGCGAATTGCTGCGGCTGTCGGAAGGGCCCGAGCAGCTGGCCGCGCCATTTGAGATCACGGGCGAGATCCACCCGACGGAGCAGGGATATGAAATCGTCGCGGCGTCCGCAAAAATCGGCGAAATACAGGCTGCGCTCAGCGGCACCGTAACAGATCCGCCGGACTTCTTCGGCACGCGCGTCGACATTCAGGCATCGGGGCCGGATGTGAGTGTCGTGGACCGATCGCTGGGCTTGCCCGGCCTGTTCAAAGCGCCATTCGACGCAAGAGTCGACGTAGAAAGAACCGAAAAGGGCTGGCGGGTCCATGAATCCACGTTTGACCTCGGTGAGAATACGGCCGAATTTTCCGGGCTGCTCGGTTACGAGCCACTGGTCCGTGATAGTGATGTTACGGGCAGATACGTCGGCAACCTGAAAATTCTCGCCGAATACGCGCAATTGCCGGACTTGTTCCCGGCTGTTCAATACGACCTGTCGTTTCGCGCAAGAGCAACCAGAAACGGGGTCACACTGGAATATCTAGAGGCAATCATCGACGAGCATGACGAACTGAAGATATCCGGCATGCTCGGACGGCTGCCGTCCTTAGACGGGCTGAAACTCGAGGTGTCCGCGAGTGCGCGTGACATAAAGAGCCTGATGCATCGGAGATTCCAGGAGTATCCCATGCCGGCGGGCGAATTCCGGCTGTCCGGGCAAGTCAGGAAGGTATCGGTTGGGATTCCGACTCAACAAGGTCATCACGTCAATAGGCAACAACAGGTTAAACCTGTCCGGCACGATTGGAGCGCAGGGTTCCCTCGCCGGAACCGATCTTGAGTTTGCCCTCAGCGGACCCAGCCTGGCCGAGTTGTTGCCGGCCGAGGTCAACCGGGACTTTGATATTCCAACTTCGTCTTTCGATCTTTCGGGCGAGTTGAACGTCAGCGATACGGCTCTACGGCTGCAGAAACTGGATTTTACCGCCGCACGTGGCAGGTTCAACGGCGACATCAACCTGCAACTGGAAGATATCCCCTCGGCTGGTAATTTTTCGCTGACCATGACCGGCAAAGATCTCGATGAATTTATCCCGAACACACCACGCTTCGAACCGGCCAACGTCCCATTCCAGATTCGAACCAAGGGTGAGTGGAGCAAGGACGGCATCAAGGTCAATAACCTGGATGTCAGCATCGACGGCTCGACCATCGACTTACACGGCCATATCGACCTGCCACCTGACATGCAGGCGAGCAATTTTGTCATTTCGGCCAAGGGTACCAGCCTGTCGAGCTTCGGCAGTATAGATGGACGCCCGTTGCCCGATAAACCCTTCGATCTTGACGCGAAACTTGAAGGTGACAGCAACACAATTCAGATCGAAAACCTGACGGCCCACGTCGGCGACAGCGATCTCAATGGCGCGTTCAAGCTCGACATCCAAAACAAACCGAAGGTGACAGTGAAGTTCATATCGAAAAAGATAGATGTCGCGCAGTTTTTCCCAACACGAAACGAGCGTTCAGGCGAAGCGGTAGAAGTTACAACGGCTGAGACAGAAATACTCGAAGTAATGGCGGAAAATGCGGAACCGGACGACGAAGAAGCAAACGAACCCAGCGATGACTATGCCCGTCTAATACCCGACGTGCCAATTCGAATTCAGTTCTTGAACAGTTTCGACCTGTTACTCAATGCAGACGCCGGCATAGTATTACTGCCGCGCCTGACCCTGCGCAAATTCGACCTGGACGCCAGTCTCGTTGATGGGAACCTGGTGGTTGAAAAATTGAGCGCCAACACCGAAAAGGGCGATTTTGTTGCAGCGCTCAGTCTGACGCCCGCAGGAGAGATTGCGCAGCTGTCGATGTCGGTAGACGGCCGCGATGTGGTCCTCGCACTGGGTGATTACTCGCCTGAAGATGTGGAGATGCTTCCCGCATTCGACTTTGCGGTGAAGCTGAACGGGTCCGGGGCAACGTTGCGCGAACTCGTTGCAAACCTGAACGGGTATGCGGATATCATTACCCAACCCGGCAAGATACAAAATGGCATCGTGACGAATCTATTCGGTGATTTTTTCGACCAGCTGATCACCAGGATCAATCCGTTTGCGACCCGGGATCCGTACACCGATCTCGTTTGCGGCGCGTATTTCGTGAATCTGGCCGACGGCCAGATGACTATTCATCCGGGAGCGGTCCTGCAGACCGATAAGATGAATATATTTGCGACAGGTTTGGTGGATCTGACGACAGAAAAAGTAGATATCCATTTCGACACGGCGGCTCGCAAAGGGATCGGCATCAGCGCCGGAGATTTCATCAATCCGTTCATACGCATCGGCGGCACACTGGCCGAGCCGAAATTGCGGATGGATGCCAAAAGTTCCGCGATAGAAGGCGGGGCCGCCGTGGCCACCGTCGGACTGTCCATTGTTGCCAAAAGCCTGTGGGGAAGATGGTTCACGACCAAGAACCCGTGTGCGAAGTTCATCCAGCAAGCGGAGAAAGAGGGTCGGGTCATGAATCTGGCCAATTAGGCCCCGTTCCGCCTGCAGTCAACCTCACGACGAGGATTCGGCACCTTGCCGACATTGGCCCGGTTCACCGTCGCGATAGAGATTCCTTCTATGATGGACTGGAGTTTTACCGCCCATTGGTTAAAGTCAGTGCGTTATGTCCAGAACCCGGCTCACAAGCTCATTTTCGCTGCGACTCGTCGATTTCGCTCAGACGTATGCTCGAGCTGTTCTGGCAACCTATTTGGCGCTTGCCGCGACGGGTTTCTGGTACACGGTCAATAACCTAGGGATCAATACCGATACCGAGGATATGATCGCCAAAGATCTGCCTTGGCGACAAACTTTCATCGAATACCACGAAGCGTTTCCACAATTTGATGGAAATCTGTTGGTCGTTATTGATGGACAAACGCCGGAAATTGCAAGAAGCGCTCAATATCGATTAGCCGCCGCTATTGATGAAAACCCTGAACTATTTGGTCCGATACATGCTCTTGGCGCCGGGGATTTTTTCGACCGTCACAGCCTGTTATTCCTCGATGTCGAGGACCTGCTCGAACTCTCGGAAAACCTGGTCAGCCTGCAACCGATACTCGGCATCCTCGCGCGCGATCCGTCTTTAAACGGGCTGGCCGACATTTTCCAGCTTCTCCGGGAAGCGCCCGATGACACCGTCTTTCTCGAGCTTGGCGATCCGCTCGACAGCTTCACGGAGGCGTTTGATCGTTCGACGCAAAATACCTACGCGCCATTGTCATGGCAAAACCTGCTTACGAGCGAAAAACCCGCAGACGCCGTGAACCGGCGAGTCATTCTGTTGAAACCCAATCGGGATTTCGAAAAATTCCTGCCCGGACAAGCCGTGATCGACACCATTCGCGAGCTGGCCCGGAGCCTCGAACTCGTACCGGAACGCGGCGTTGTGATTCGCATGACGGGTCCGGTGGCGCTTGAGCACGAGGAACTGCAAAGCATTCAGCAAGGCGCGCTGCTTGCCGGGCTCCTGGCGCTGCTGATGGTCAGCCTGGTCCTCATCTACGCGATGCGGTCGTGGCAACTCATCGCGGCTTCTTTGATCACACTGCTGACGGGGCTGACCGGGACCGCCACGTTCGCCGCCGTTGCGGTCGGGCACCTGAATCTGATTTCAATTGCGTTTGCCGTGCTGTATATCGGCCTCGGAATTGATTTTGCGATTCATTTCTCACTGCGCTACCGGGAACTGATCAGTCAGAATCCGGATCAGGTGGCCGCACTTCGAGAAACAGCCGAAGACGTCGGTAGTTCCCTTGTCATCTGCACACTGACGACATCGGTCGGTTTCTTCTCCTTCTATCCTACGGACTTCGTCGGGGTATCCGAACTCGGACTGATTTCGGGAACCGGCATGTTCATTAGCCTCCTCGTCAGCCTGACGCTGCTCCCGGCGCTGTTGAAATTATGGCCACTCAAGCCGCCGGTCACGCCCCCGGTACTGAAAGCGCTGCGCGATTTGACCGCACACGAAAACTACGCACGTTATATAAGAGTGGCGGGCGGGCTGGTCGCGTTGGTGGCTCTGACACAGCTGAACCAACTTACATTCGACGCCAACCCGATCAATCTGCGTGACCCGGACGCGGAATCCGTTATTACGTTCAAGGAGATGATGAGAGACAAAGACGCTACGCCGATGACACTGAGCATACTCGAACCGGACCTGGCGTCAGCGGTAAGCACCGCGGCAAGACTCGAGCGGATCAGCGAAGTCCGGCGGACATTGACACTCGCCGATCTGGTTCCGGATCGACAACAGGAAAAACTCGAGGTGCTCGATGAGTTGTCGGTGCTGCTTGGGCCAACTCTGATCAATCAAAGACCCCGCGGAAAGCCAGCCAATCCTGAATCGACTCTGGTGGCCGTTGATCGACTGGCGCAATCTCTGGTTGGTCTCGAACATCGCGTATCGATGCGCAGCGCAGACGCGGTCCGCCGACTGCTCGATAGCGTCGGGGCGTATCGCGCGCATATAGAGTCGGTCGGCGAAGATAAAAAAGCACGGCTGTTGGAGATTCTGGAAAGCAATTTGCTGGACGGACTGCCGCCGACTCTGGAACTGCTGAGCGCGGCGATCGCGGCCGAAGAATTTGATATCGACGGTCTGCCGGATGACCTGAAAGCCGAGTGGCTGACCCGGGACAAACGCTACAGGGTCGCAATTTATCCACGGTCCGATCTGGCCACGCTCGAATCCGAAGCCCGTTTCGTCGCCGCGGTACTTGCCGAGGCGCCGCAAGCCACCGGGGTTCCCGTTGTCGAGATCAAGGCGGGCGATGCAGTCGTCGCAGCGTTCCGCCAGGCCCTGATCACAGCCATCGTTCTGGTGTTTGTCTTGCTGTTGCTTTTGAACAGAAACCTGCGGGACCCGCTGCTAATCATCACACCCGTTCTGATCGCAGCACTGTTGACAGCCGCGGTTACAGTACTTCTGGATATTCCGCTGAATTTCGCGAATATCATCGCTTTACCGCTACTATTTGGCATGGGCGTCGACAACGGCATTCATATCGTTCATCGCTACCGAATCACGCACTCGGGCGGCACCGGCCTGATGGCGACGAGCACGGCCGCCGCGGTTTTTTTCGGCACGCTGACGACCGTTTTCAGCTTCGGTAATCTGGCGTTGTCCCCGCATGTCGGCATGGCATCGATGGGTCAACTGCTAACGATCGGGATGCTGCTGACGATGGTCACTACGCTCGTCCTGTTGCCGGCGATATTAGCCGGGAGACCGGGAAGATGAAGTCACTTGTCACCGGCGCGACCGGCTTTGTCGGGTCGGCCGTTGTGCGCGTGTTATTGAACGCGGGTCGCGAAGTACGGGTTATCGTCAGACCGACGAGCCGGCGTGAAAATCTCGGCGACCTCGATGTCGAAGTATGCGAAGGAGATCTGACGGATCCGACGTCGTTGCGCGCCGCGTTGAACGGCTGCGACCAGCTATTTCATGTCGCGGCCGACTATCGCCTCTGGGCCCGTGATCCGCAGGAGATTTATCGCTCCAACGTCGATGGGACAATCAATATCATGGATGCAGCGCGTGATGCAGGCATTCAGAAAATCGTCTACACGAGCAGTGTCGCAACACTCGGGCTGACATCCGACCGCAGCGCCGCGGACGAGGATACGCCAACCTCGATCGAACAAATGATCGGGGCGTACAAGCGGTCAAAATATCTTGCGGAACAGGAAGTCATCAAAAGATCGCGTGAATCCGGGACTGCCGGTGGTGATCGTCAATCCGTCCGCGCCGGTCGGGCCGCGCGACCGCAAACCGACACCGACCGGCCGGCTGATTCTCGATGCGGCGGCCGGGCGCATGCCCGGCCTATGTCGATACCGGGCTCAATATCGTGCATGTCGATGACGTCGCCCAGGGCCACCTGCTAGCCGCGGAACGCGGCATACTCGGCGAGCGCTATATTCTTGGCGAGCGCAACATGCACCTTAAAGAAATACTGATGTTGGTCGCGGAGATCGCCGGTCAGAAACCGCCGCGCATCAAGCTGCCGCACGCGGCAGTCATGCCGGTGGCCTGGGCCAGCGAAGCCATCGCGCGGATAACCGGCATCGAGCCGCGCGTTACCGTCGACGGCGTCCGGCTGGCCAAAAAGACGATGTTCTTTTCCAGTCAGAAAGCGATCGATAAATTAGGTTACCGTCCGAGGGCCGCACGACGCGCCTTCGAGGATGCGGTCAGGTTCTTCCGGGAGAATGGCTACCTTGATTAAACTCGATAGCGAACCGATCATCCTGGTATGGATCAGGTTGTACCGGGCGCTTTGATCCCGTAGAGCGTCGCATAGAACGTGGGGATCATAATCATCGTCAAGATCGTACCGAAGGTCAGGCCGAACATCATGGTCAGTGCCATGGCGACCCAGAACGCATCCTGGATCAGCGGCATGACGCCGAGTATCGTCGTCGCCGCACCCAGCGCCACGGGACGCACGCGCGACATCCCGGCCGCAATCATTGCATCATAGGGCGCCATACCGCCAGCCTTGTTGACCTCGATCTCATCGAGCAACACGATCGAGTTCTTGATCATCAGTCCGATGAGGCTCATGGCGCCGAGCAGCGCCATGAAACCGAAGGGCACCTGCATGGGCCACAGAATCGCCGTGATCCCAATCAGCGCGAACGGTATGGTCATGAAGATAATCAGCGCCGGACGAACCGCATTGAACAACGCAACAATAATGACGATCATGATCACGAATGCCGGAACCGCGCCGGGGAGCAGGGACGTTTGCGCGCGAAATGTCGTGTCGAACTCTCCATCCCAGAACATACTGTAACCCGGCGGCAGCTCCATGGCCTCGAACTTGTCGATGACTGCGCTGCGCAAGGTCGGAAATGTCACACCGTCCGGTGCAGCCTGCACCGCGATCTGACGGCGCCGGTTGAACCGGGTAATGATCGGATCTTCCCACTCCAGGCGGATGTCCTGCGTGACCTGCCCCATTGGCACGGTCTCCAAGGGTCAGCGCCGGGATCACTTGCAGCACATCCAGCCGCCCCGCCACGCGCCGTCGACCCGCTTCGTTGTCGCGCGCGATAATGGGCAGCAGGTCATCGCCTTCGCGATACAGACCGATCGTTGCGCCGTCAAAAGCGCGGCGCGTTGCCTCGGCGACATCGGACCGGTTAACGGCCGACCAGCGGGCGCGCTGCTGATCGTAGTCCAGTACGACCTTCGGGACCCGCTGCCGCATGTCGACGCGCGCCTGCTTGGCCAGCGGCTCCTGCCTCAATATCTCGACGGCCTCCGCGCCGAGCCGCCGCAGCGTATTCAGATCCGCTTCGGCCGGGCCACTGATGCGCAGTTCGAACGGCCAGGTATCTCCCGAGCCGACCTTATACTTTCTGGCCCGCGTCAGTATCTGCGGGTAATTTTCGTCCAGCCAAGGCTGGGTTTCATCGACAAGTTCAACCACGCTTGGGAAGTCCTGCGTCGTCACGATAAGCTGTGCGTACGAAGGGTATGGAAATTCGGGATCGACCGGCAGATAAAAACGGGGGCCTCCGGCACCGATGAATGCAGCGACACTCTTGACCCGCGGATCGGCCAGCAGTTTTTCCTCGATGGGTTTCAAATTCCGCGAAACCTCCTGAATCGGCGTGCCCTCGGGCGCCCAGTAGTCGATCATGAACTGGGTGCGCGTCGAGTCCGGGAAAAACTCCTGCGGCACGTTGGTGAATCCAACTACGGCGCCAATCAGTAGCGCGACCATTGCACCTATGGTGAACAACCGCCGCCGGATTGCCCCCTCGAGAATCCGGCGATAAACCCGGAAGAAGCCGGAATCGGACGAATCGCCATCCCCGTCGGTTTTTTCGGGCGGCTTGAGAAACGCAATGCAGTTCATAGGCGTCATGGTCATGGAAATCAGCCAGCTCAGAATCAGCGAGATGCCGACCACGCTGAAAAGCGTTTGCGCGTATTCACCGGCATCCGATTTGGCGACATAGATCGGGTAAAACGCCATTGCGGCGACAATCGTCGCGAGGAGCAGCGTGATACTGGGACTGGCCGCGCTGTCGATCGCCGCGTCCTTGGGCTGCATGCCTTTGGCCAGGCGTACCGAATAGTTGTCGGCGACGACGATGGCATTGTCGACCATCATGCCCAGCGCAACAACCAGCGCGCCGAGTGATACCCGCTGCAGGTCGATGGCCGTGATCTTCATGACGACGAACGTTCCAAGGATTGTCACAATCAGCGCCCAGCCAATCACGAGGCCCATGCGCCAGCCCATCGCAACGGCAAGCACCGCCAGGACGATCAGCACGGCTTCGGCGAGGTTGATCATGAATCCGTTAATGGATTCGGCGACGAGGTCCGACTGCCAGGTGAATTTTTCGACCTCTATACCAGCCGGCAATAATTGCTTGATTTCTTCGAGGCGCTTATCGAGGGCGGCGCCGGTATCAATAATGTTGCCACCGGCCACGTTGGCCAGTTGAATCGCCAGGGCCGGCTTGCCCTGGAAGCGCATCTGGGTCATGGCCGGTTCCAGGTAGCCTTCCCGCACGGTGGCGACATCCGAGATGCGGATCAATTCGGCATCTGCTGCCCTCGCGGCGCTGCCCGAGCGGGCCTGGCCAGCCGGCCGCATCGTATCCGCGCTTGATCGACGGATGACCAGTTCGCCGATATCTTCGGGACTCTGGAACTGTCCGGTGGTCTCTACGCGCAAACGCTGACCGGAAACTTCGATAGCGCCGGCGCTGACCACCATGTTTTGCAACGCAAGTGTCGCGAGGACGTCCTCTCGGGAAATTCTCAGCGCAGCGAGTTGCGTCTCGGGTAGGTCAAGGTAAATGACTTTCGGTTGCGCACCCCAGATATCAACCCGGGAAACGCCTTGGACGAGGCTAAGTTCTTTCTTGATTTCCTTCGCGTACTCTTCAATCTCGGCATAGCTGAAGCCGTCGCCGGTTACGGCCAGCACAAACCCGAATACAAAACTGAAATCGTCCATGATGTCCGGCTTTTGCACCCCGGGCGGGAACTGGGACGTAACATCGCGGACCTTTTTGCGGACTTCGTCCCAGACCTGCGGCAGCAGGGCCGAGGAGAATTCCGGCCGGATATCGACCTTGACGATCGACAAGCCCGGCCGCGAAAACGAATACAGGGTATCGAGCTGGGGCATCTCCTGGATGGCTCGCTCGATACGGTCGGTGACCTCGAGTTCGACCTCCTCAGGGCTGGCCCCCGGATACTGGGTGACGATGACCCCGACCTTCACCGTGAAGTCCGGGTCTTCCAAACGACCCAGGGTTGCAAAACTGAATATGCCGCCGACGACGATCAGGAAAACGAGGAAATTCGTAAGGTTCCCGCGCTCGAGGGCGAAGCTGGTCAGGTTCATTGTGTCGCGCTCTCACCCGACGTGCCCAAAATGCGGACCTCCTCGCCGGCGCTGAGCAGACTGGCGCCGGCGACCACGACCCATTCCTCGGCCTCGAGACCGGATCTGATCAGTATGCCGAATTCGGACAGATCGCCGGTCTGCACTTGGCGACGCTCGAGCGTGCTGGTCCCCTGGTCGATGACCCACACATAAGATTTTTCCGTGTCTTCCTCCGCAAACAGCGCCGTGGTCGGTATCTGTATTCCAAGCCTTGCGGATTCTTCGGGGAGGTCGGCTTCCAGCAGCGCTTCACCGGCCATGCCCGGAAGGATGTCCGCACCTTCCGGCTGTTCCATGGCCAGCGTGACGGGATACGTCCGCGTGGTCTGGCTCGCTTCCTTGCCGATTTCCTTGATCGCCGCCGTGACTTCGACGCCCGGCAGCGCGTCGAAAGTCACCGTGGCGCCTGTCACATACGGTGCGTAAACAATCTGATTTTCCGGCACGCTGATCGTGAACTCGATGCTCGCCCGATCGACGACGCGCAGAATGGGCTGCATCGGCACGACGGTCTCGAAGTTTTCGACATAGGTCTCGACGACCTCGCCGTCGAAAGGCGCGCTCAGACTCGTATAACTGAGTTGGTCACGCGAGCCGGTCACGGTTGCCCTGGTACTGCGAACGGCCGCAGCCGTCGAGTCGCGCAGCTGCCGGGCGCGATCCAGGGCCATCTCCGACGTCGCGCCCGGGTCATCTCTCATGGTGTTCTCGACGCGCTCGAAGTCGGCCTGGGCCCGGTTGGCCGCAGCCTGGGCGCTTTGCAGCTGGCCCTCGAGACTCGACACGACCGACTGGTAATCGGTCGGATCGATGCGTGCGACGATATCATCTTGTTTGACTGCATCGCCGACTGAGACCGGCAACTCAATCAATGGACCGGCCACGCGGAACGAGAGGTTGACTTCCTGGCCGGCCTCCGCGCGGCCCGGAAACGAGCGTGAAGCAATAGTGGATGGAGCAACCACCTGCATGGCCTTGACGGACCTCGGTGGTTTCGCCGTTTCAGGTTCGGGTGCGCAACCGACCACCATTAGCGCGGCCGCGATCAGGCCGGCGGTTCGCAGGACAATGACGTTGGCGTCAAAATACTTTTTCAGCATACGACTCTCTCCAGTTCAGCTGTCACGCTGGCGAGTTCCAAATTAGTTCAACGATCCGGCGCGCGCCATCCGCCGCGATCCTCCGCAGGCACCGGTTCAACCGCCTCTGCATCGAGCAGCTCACCCCAGTTCGTGCGTTCGCGCATCGTATCTTTAGTTTCATCAGACACCAGGCTCTCGAGGCTACGCCGTTCCCAGCCGCCGCCGAGCGCCTTGTAAAGCGCGACGACACTGCCGGCCGCTTTGCCGCGTGCTTGCGTCAGGCCATTCTGCTGCTGCAGCAGGAATCGCTGGGCATCCAGGACGCGGGTATAGTCCGCCGTGCCATCGCGATACTGGACCAGTGACAAGTCGACGGCGCGCTGCGAAGCTTTCGCACCATCCTCCAAAAACACCGCCTCTTCCTGCGCAGCGATAAAGCTTGCTGTTGCATCTTCGACTTCCCGCGCGGCTTTTAGGACGGTGTTCTGATAGTTCACGATGAGCTGCTGAAAACGCGCATCCTCGACGCGGACGAGGTTGCGGATGCGACCATAGTTCAGGATATTCCAGCGGAAACCGACCAAACCGATGCCACGAAGGCTGTCCGAATCGAACAGGTCGCTGCCCTTTTCGGCGGCAAGTCCGACACTGCCTAACAGAGAAAATGCCGGGTACATATCCGCTTTTGCGATACCGATGCGTGCGCTCTGGGACGCGGCGCGCGCCTCGGCGCGGCGGATGTCGGGCCGGCGCCGTAATAACTCTGCCGGGATGCCGACCGTGACCTCCGCGGGCGGCGCCGGAATCACGGCTCCGGCAGCCAATTCCGCATCGAGCGCGCCTGGTGGCTTGCCGAGCAACAGACACAGAGCATTTTTGACCTGTCGGATCGCCGCTCTAAGCGGTGGCACCAACGCCTGCGTGTCGCGCAGAAATGCGCGCGCGATCTGTGGGTCGAGCTCGGTCGTCAGCTGATTACGGTTCCGGGCCTCGGATATTTCCAGGCTGCGCTGCTGAATCGCGACGTTGGATTCGGCGACGGCCAGCCGCGCCTCGAGCGTGCGCAACAGAACGTAAGCGCCGGCTACTTCCCCGGTCAGCGTGACCAAAACGTCGTCGTAGGTGGCAACAGTCGCGGCCAGGTTCGCGTCGGCCGACTCGACCGTGCGGCTGAAGCGGCCCCAGAAATCGAGTTCCCAGGCCGCGTCGAAACCCAGCCGGTAATTACCGAAACTCGTATCGACGGACTGCCTGATACTGTCCGGAAGGGTCGAGATGGGATCCGCATTCTCACTGATTTCGACCCGGCCGACGGACCCGCCCGCCTGTTGCACCTGCGGGTACATATTGCCTGCCGCGACGCCGAGGATCGCCCGCGCTTCAAAAACCCTGAGCCCGGCAATTTGCAGCGTCTTGTTTTGCTCGGCGGCCTGCTGAATCAAAGACTCGAGCACCGGGTCGTTGAACGACTTCCACCACTCGCCGTAATCGCCGCTAAGGCTGCTGATCCGCTGATCTTCGGTCTCGAGCCAATCTTCGGCGACATCGGATTCCGGTGTCTCGAAATCCGGTCCGACCGTCGCGCAGCCGACAAAAAAACCGGTAGCGAAAAGATATATCCAACGCCGATGCGCCAATTGACTCACATCCTCCCCCGCTGGCGTTTAAACATTCACGCCAATGCCTATTTAGAACCGCCGGACGTCTGCAGTTTCTCCATTATAGCGTCTTTGAACCTAATCACTCCATCAACGACTTCGATGGCCTGACGGTCGCATCGACTCACAGATCACCCTGGCGCTATGACACTTATGTACCACTTATCGTCATGGGCGCGGGTATATCCGCACAACGTGTTGCGCGAAAAGTAGAGACAGTCGACATAGCGCCGACCATTGCAGTGTTGCTCGGAGCCAAGCCGCCCTCGGCATCCGTCGGTCAGCCGTTACGCGAACTCGTGGAAACCGAATAATTTCCCGGCGACGATTATTAGAAGATCTCCGGAATGACTCTTCTTTCTTTCATGGTCTTCTCGTCGTCGTAGGCGTCGCTCTCGTCCAGGTCCGGAAGCACTACCTTTTTCTCAGAGTGCTTCTCGTAAGGGATCTGGCTCAGAAAATGCGAGATGCAATTCAATCGCGCTGCGCGCTTGTCGTCCGACCGGACGATATACCAGGGGGATTGGTCCGTATCGGTCGCGTCCAGCATGATATCCCGCGCCCTTGAATAGGCGTACCAGCGACGGCGTGACTCGAGGTCCATCGGGCTCAGCTTCCATTGCTTGCGCGAGTCCGTGATGCGCTCTTTGAAACGCTTCTCCTGCTGGTCGCTGCTGACTTCGAGCCAATACTTGATCACGATTATTCCGTCATCGATGAGCATCTGCTCGACGAGCGGGGCCTCGAGGAGAAATGTGTCACGCTCTTCGGGCGTGCAGAACTCCATCACCACCTCGACGCCGGCACGGTTGTACCAGCTCCGATCGAATATGACGACTTCGCCCGCCGCCGGAAGCTGCGCGACATAGCGTTGGGCATAAATTTGCGTTTTCTCACGTTCGGTCGGCGCCGGCAGCGCAACCTTCCGGAACACGCGCGGACTCACGCGTTCGGTCATCGCCTTGATTACGCCGCCTTTGCCGGCCGCATCGCGCCCCTCGAAAATTACGACAATGCGCAGTTTGTTCTGTGTGACCCATTCCTGCAGCTGCGACAGCTCGACGTGCAGCTTGCGCAATTTCTTTTCGTAGTTTCTGCGGTTCATCTTAGATTCCTACCGGCAGGTCTCGCTCAAATTCGCGTCACCATCACTGCGAGTCGTTGTCCTTCACGTTTCCGCTGGCCGCGCTTGCTATCCACATGCCAACCAGACTCGCGATCAGGATCGCAATATACAGCTGTCCGAAGACCGCTTCGACCTGTGCCATCCAGCGCGTGAAAGGATGAGCCGGCGTCACATCACCATAGCCGAGCGTCGTCAGGGTCACGAAGCTAAAGTAGAGCATTTCCGCAAGCTGATCTTCGAAAGGCAACGACGCGAGGCCGTTGAATGCGCCCGGTATAAACTGGTAAACCAGTGTGTACGCGAGCGCCCAGACGATCGCAGCAATCATGTAGATGCATATGCCTCCGGCAATTCGATTTATATCTACCGGCCCGGGTGCCAGCACGTGACGTCCGACAAACCACGCGCTCATAACCCAGAACAGCATCTGCAGGCTTAGAACAGCGAATATCGCGAATGTGTTTCCGGTCAGATAGGCAATGATGGAGCAAACGACGGCGACCGACGTAATGCCGGCAGCAATCAGAAAAAACCCGCGCTCCCTGGAAAGGCTCCAGGCCCCGAGACACAAGGCGGCGCCCAGCGCCAGATAGATTGCGACTTGGGCGACCTTGCCGCTCACCAGTGCCATGACAGGTGCGAGCAGCCATAGAATAAATAAACCGACCAGCATGTAACCAAATTTGGCGCGCGTTTCTATCATCAGGCCAACCCGTTTAGCACGCTTGGTACTCTCTCATGCATCAGTACGACTCACTCTTGTGTGCCAAGTCAGATGCTGGTGGCGTTTTCAACTGCATGACTCGCAAGCCTCTGCGTTCACTTTAACGATTCAAACCGTTGACGGACTATATTATTCAAGACAATCTCGTACAATATTAACGTTGCAAATAAAAGGACAGCGCCAGGCATAAGGTTATGGCCGCAGCGACGATTACAATAGATTCCGAAGCCACCGGGGGGCTCAGGGTGTCCCTGGGCGGCGACTGGCTGCTCGGCCAGAATCTGCCCGGCCCCGACCCGATTCTCGATCGGCTGCGGCAGACGTCAAAACCCGGCAATGTGGCGTTCGAATCCACCGCGTTGGGCGACTGGGACACGGGACTGATCACGGCGCTCATGGCGATTCACAAGAGCGCCGAAGCCAACGGCGTTGCCGTGGATGATTCCGGCCTGCCGGACGGCGCACGCAAGCTGATCGCGCTCGCTTTGGCCGTCAAAGAACGCGAAGGCGCACGGCGCAGCGCTGCCGACAAGGGTTTCCTCGAAAACATCGGCGAGAGCACGTTGGAAGCCTGGCGATCCGGGAAGGAACTGGTTACGTTTCTGGGCGAACTCATCCAGTCCTTCGGCCGTTTTTTCCGGGGCACTGCGACCTACCTGAAGTCGGATGTGACGCAACACATTCAAGAGGCCGGCGTCGAGGCGTTGCCCATTGTCAGCCTGATCAGTTTGCTGATCGGCATGATTTTCGCCTTCGTCGGGGTCATGCAGCTGAAATTGTTCGGTGCGGGCATTTACACGGCGGATCTCGTGGCCGTGGCCATGGTCCGGGAGATGGCCCCGATCATGACGGCGATCATCATGGCCGGCCGTACCGGCGCGGCCTACGCAGCGCAGATCGGCACCATGAAAGTCAACGAGGAAATCGACGCGCTGACTACACTCGGCGTCAACGCGATCGATTTTCTGGTCACGCCGCGAGTCATTGCGCTGATCGTCATGATGCCGTTGCTAACCCTGTATGGGAGCCTGATGGGTATCCTCGGCGGCATGCTGGTGGGTCTGAGCATGCTGGATGTCAGCCTCGTGCAATATGTCGAGCAGACGATAAATTCACTTAAACTCAACAGCCTGTTCAGTGGACTGTTCAAGTGCATCGTCTATGGCAGTCTGGTGGCCCTCGCCGGTTGCCAGCAGGGCATCGCCTGCGGCAGCAGCGCGATGGCCGTTGGCCAGGCAACGACCAAGGCCGTGGTCATGGGCATCGTGCTGATCGTCGTCAGTGCGTCGCTCCTGACGATCATATACATTAATCTTGGGATATAGGTGAACCGCTTTTGACACAGTCAGCTGAACATATCATTGCGACCGACGTGACCATGGCCTATGGCGATTTTCTGATCCAGAAGGATCTGAATTTCACCGTCAATCACGGTGATGTTTTCATCATCATGGGCGGTAGCGGCTGTGGTAAAAGTACCCTACTCAAGATCATGATCGGACTGAAAAGCCCGGCGACGGGCGATATTGGTTACGACGGGGAAAACTTTTGGAGCGCGCCGGCGCATGAACAAGATTTGATGAAACGCAAATTCGGCACGCTGTTTCAGTCAGGCGCACTTTGGAGTTCCATGACCCTGGCTGAGAATGTCGGACTGCCGCTGACCCAATACACGGACCTGAATACACGGGAACGCCGCGAAGTCGCATCGTACAAATTGTCGCTCGTCGGGCTGGCCGGCTTTGAAGATTTTTATCCAAATGAAATTTCCGGCGGCATGAAAAAGCGCGCTGGGCTCGCGCGCGCCATGGCCATGGACCCGGAAATTCTATTTTTCGATGAACCGTCGGCAGGCCTCGACCCGATCAGCGCAAAGTTGCTCGATGACCTGATCCTCGAGCTTAGAGAAAGTCTCGGTACCACAGTCGTCGTTGTCACTCACGAACTGGCAAGCATCTTCGCCATCGGTAACAATTGCATATTCCTGGACGTTGACACGAAAACCCAACTCGCCACGGGCGACCCGAAGGAACTCCGGGACCACCATCCGAATTTCGTGGTGCGGAATTTTCTCCAGCGAGGTACTGCCTTACCTGAGAGTGACGCCGCATGAGCAAGCAATCGAATCCAACCCTGATCGGCGCGTTCGTGATCGGCGCGGTTGCACTACTGGTGGTCGCGGTGCTGCTGTTCGGCGGATCCGAACTGCTGGTTGAGAAACAACGGGCTGTCGCGTACTTCCCGGGCTCGGTCAAAGGGCTGCGCACCGGCGCCAGTGTGACCTTTCGCGGGGTCCGGGTCGGCTATGTGGACGACATTCAGATACATACCGATGTCAAAACACTCGAGTCGCAAATCCAGGTCCAGATCGAATTATTGAGGGACTCGATCGTGTTCACTGAGAAGGGCCGCGTGCTCGAGCAAGATCGACAATCGCAACAAGCCATGGATCTTAATATTCAGGATACCGTGAATGCGGGCCTGCGGGCGCAACTGAACGCGGAAAGCCTTGTCACGGGGCAACTTCTCGTTAACCTTGACTATCACCCGGAGGTGCCGCCGCTTTATCGCAGCGAGAACCCGCCCTACACGGAAATCCCGACCATGCCGTCGGACATTGAGGCGGTCCTCGAAACAGTTGAGCGACTCATCGCGGATTTTAACGAAAACGTAGACATCGGAGACATGGCCAATGACCTGGGTAGCATCCTGAAGGGTATCGACGAACTGGCGAATTCGCCGGACCTTCGCGAGTCGCTCGCGGGCTTGAATCGAATCATCAACGATCGCGATACCCAGGAATTGACGGGCTCGCTGCAGGCCGCGATTGCCGACGCACGGGGTGCGTTACAGGATACCCGTACGCTCGTAAAGAATGCCGATGCGCGGATCGTACCGTTGCTGGACGAACTCATGCCGGCGGTAGAGACGCTCGATGATGCGCTGGCAGCCGGCGAAGCGGCATTGTCGAACGCCGCTGAACAGATGAAAGGAGATACGGAACTCGCTTACAAACTGACTACAACACTCGATGAATTACAGATGGCGGCACGCTCATTGCGTGTGTTCCTCGATTACATCGAACGCAACCCCGAAGCCTTGATTCGCGGCAAGTAATGCCAGGAGTCGTCACAAACATGAACCGAATTCAATTTACCGCCATTGCTGGCATCGCGCTGCTCCTCGGCGCCTGCGCTTCATCGCCGCCGGTGCAGTTTTATGCGCTCGATTCCGTGCCGCGTAATATTGGCCAGGAGAGCGGCGAGGTTAACATAGGCCTCGGGCCGATGACCTTTCCGGATTACCTGAAGCGGCCGCAGATCGTGACTCGCACACTGGGCAGCGAGATGATCATCGCCGAGTTTCAGCGCTGGGCCGAGCCCGTCGACCGTTCGTTCAACCGTATTCTGGCCAGCAACGTCGATGACATGCTCGAGTCTGCGGTCGTCGTCGTGTTCCCGTACAACATGAATTATCGCATCGACATCCGCGTCGTCGGACGCGTGTTTCGGTTCGATACCGACGAAACCGGTCTGGCGGTTCTCGATGTGCAGTGGGGCGCCGGTGACGGTAAGAAAAAAACCCTGGTTGAACCGCGCCGTTCACGTTATGAGGCGAGGGCCTCTGATCCGCAGGATTATGACGCTATCGTGATTGCGCTCAATGAAACCCTGGACGCGTTCAGCCGGGATGTTGCAGCGGCGCTTGAAGAACACCTCTAACGAGAAAAGAGGCCTAGAAACTGATCTCGACGCCAAGGTTAAAAATCAAACCGCGCGGCAGATCCGTGCCACTGATCTCGGTGCTCTCGGTTGTGGATGCTATGTCAAAATTCAGCACTTTAAACAAGGTGATACCGGCACCGATATAGCCCAGATTCGAGCCCTCGAGATTCTTTCTATAGCCGACGCGCACGCCCGGAATCCACCAATTGCCGGTTGCGTAACCGGCGCTGATCGTGGCCCATTGATAATGGTCCTGCATCGGGTCGCGCACCGCATCGACATCGTACGCCGCATTGACTGCCCAGCGCCGATTAGGCGTGAACCACGAGCCTTCCAGTTTCAATTGCCGCTCTATGACATATTTTTGGTCTTTTCCCAGGAAATCGACTATCTTCTGAGCCGTGAATCTCGAAGCATCCACTGCTGGATAGCTGAACGAGGGCTCATTGATGTTCGTCAGCGTCGCACCGAGCGAATAATTTCGGCTGACCCATAGCAGGCCCAAATCCGCGCTGAAGCCGCCTTCATTTCTGAAATCGCCGTTGCGAATAGTGTCGAATAGCTCATCCGCATCGGTAAGATCTCCGAAGCGAGTGTCGAGTCGCGACAGTCGCGTATAAAAATACTTTGCCTTCGCACCCCAATAAAGCTTGCCATCACCCCATCTGGCAAACTGCCGGCCGTAGCCGAGCGCAAATTCGCTGACAACAGCGGCTCTTGTCACGAGCAGCGTGTCATTGTTGAAGTAAAGGCTGACGGCGCCGTCTGCGGGATCGATGGTCAGCTCTACACCGCCGGTCAGATCAAACGTCGTCGGCGGATCGTCCGGGGTAAGATCGTAGGCCGCCTCGAGTTCAGCCAGTGCGACATCGGCATCGAACTCGATCGGCTCGATCACGCCGAAGGCCTTGGACGTGCCCGTGACGTTCAGATTAAACGTCCATGCCCCACCGAGAAATTCCTTACCGACGACAATGGGCAGGTCACCACCCGCATGTAATTTACCGTAACCCTCGACGACCAGCACCGCGAGGGTCGCGCCGAGGAATGCGGCCCGGTCCTTGACCTTGTCAATCGTATCTTCTAGATCCGGATCATCTATGTCCTTAATTGTGTCGATAATGTCGCCAAACGTGGGTTTTCCCTGGGGTAACTGCCCCGGAGCCGGTGGCAAGTCAGGGTCCCCCGGGCCGGGTTCCGAGGGCTTAATGTTCGCCGACAGCTGATCGATAAGATCAAATAAGGCGTCGACATTGCCGTATTCGAGTCCGGCGCCGAGCGAAAATAATGTGCCCGTCCTGGCCTTGTCTTCCGACCGGTGAATCTCCGCGGCCGCGGCCGCCGGGTTAGTTACGGCCGACAAGACGCGCTGACCGTGCGTCACGTCCCCATAGGTCAGGTTCGAGCCGGGAGGCTGATAGATGGGCGCCGCCTGCGTGATACCCATAAGTAGAAACATCAGCCCAATGACCAGGCTGATAATGGGGCTCGCAGGGGTATTCTTTCTCATTTGTGGTTGCTTCAGTGATGACATTCGTACGCGACTTTTGTTTACACGTATTTCCGCTCGGTATAGCTATGGCGACCTTAGCCAAATTTCTACACGCATACATATACCTGCAAAAGATCACGATAGCCAGATTATTGTAAACCGCCTGAATGCCGCATCCGCCGGGGCCTGTAGCATTCGCTGTCCCGCAAGCGCAATGCGTTATCCGCCAGAGAGAGATAGTCGAACAAAAAGCGGCGCACGACCGGTCGGGTTAAGGCAGCTCCCAGTCCCCGGTTTCGCTCTGATAGACGATTCGCGTGAACAACCGACCCTTGACTATGCCCTGCGCCCATTTTTCATCGAGATCGGCCAGTGGCTGCGCGGCAAGAATCTCGTTCAGGCTCAGGCCCTGCTCCAGAAGTTTAACCACGGCGGTCCGCGCCGCGATCAGCATGTCACGAATTTCAACCATGCGCGTACGGTCAGCCAGCGGGCCGTGGCCCGGAATAACAATCGTGTCAGGTCCGACGAACTCGAGCATTTTATTGGTCGCTTCTATCTGACCCTTGATCGTGCCACCGCTGGCAATATCGATCAGCGGATAGCCCCGATTGATGAATGCATCGCCGGTGTGCATCACGTCCGCTTTTTCAAAATAGAAAATAGAATCCCCGTCGGTATGCGCCCTGGGCACATGGATTACGTGAATCGTGTCGCCATTGAAATGAAACGTCATGGTTGCGCTAAAGGTAATAACCGGCAGCGCCGCCGCCGGGTGTGGTGGCGTTCCTTGCTTGAATACCAGGTGGTACTGATCCGAACTCATGCGCGCGCGCACGTTATCGTGGGCGATGATCGTGTGCCCGAGCGTACCAAGATTTTCATTACTACCGGTATGGTCACCGTGCCAGTGAGTATTGAGTACATATTTTATCGGTTGATCCGTCAGCTCCGCCACGGCATCGATGATTCTGTCAGTCATCGGCGCAAACTGATCATCGATAACGAACGCGCCGTCTTCGCCGACCGACACTCCGAGGTTCCCGGCCGGTTCCATTTCCATCAGGTACACACCACCCCGAACAGGCGTGACAATCAGATCGCCTTCCATACGCCGACCCTGGGCCGAAGCCGTTTGCGTTAGCGTGGCCAGGACAATGACCGCAACTAATAGTCCAATCGAGATTCGTCGTTGTTGCATTTTTCGTCTCCTGGTCGGTTTCCGGAGGTTTCAACACCTGTATTTAATTGAGTTTATATACCCGCATCGCCGTACCGTGAAACAGTGCAGCCTTTTCATCGTCTGAATACGTGGCGGCAATTTTCTTGAACCCGTTCCAGAGCGTGCGATAGGAAAGCGATTGCTTGTCGACTGGAAAATTGCTTTCGAACATGCACCGCTCCGGTCCGAATTGTTCGATTGCGTAATGGTAATAGGAGCTTTGCGCGGCTACAAACTCATCGGAAGTCGCCGGCTGCTCGCGGCGCTCCCAACCAAAGCCATTCAAAGGCATCGCCATACCACCAAGTTTAGCCACCACATTCGGACATTGAGCCAGAGTCGCCAGGTCTTTTTTCCATCGTTCGAAAACTTCGGTGCGTTGGTCCGCATATTGGCCAATCCCCAATACACCGCCAAAGTGATCGAGAACGATCGTGGTCTCGGGAAAGGCACGGGCCAGATCGGCTAGCTCCGAAATTTGCGGGTGATAGTTCCAGGCGTCATAACTGAATCCAAACGCGGCCAGCCGGGCAAAGCCTTCACGAAACGACGAATCGCTATAGAGATGCGGTGCGCCCTCCGGGTACGGCGTTATAACCGTGCCGGTTTCATCCCAGGCCGCGTTGTTACGAATACCACGAACCAAGCCCTGACCCGCTTCGCTATGTGCCTCCAGAACCCGGTCAACCTGTGCGCCGAGCGTCAAATCGGCAAAAGCGACAATCCCACCAATTCGCGCAGCATCGGGCGGTCCGCGTTCGGCCTCGGCCGCCTGGCCGACGACGAATTCGGTCTCACCCACGCAGCGCAGTTCCTCGGGCCCATCCTTCCGTGGCTCGGCACCACACTGCACAAACACCGTTTGCTCAACGCGATGACCGCTGCCCGTGTCCGCCCAGAGGTCAGGCACGAGATAGGCACCGGGTGGATCATATGTCCATAAATGATGATGCGGATCGATAATTGGTAGATCGGACTCGAGAACCGCTTCGTGGACTTGCGCGAGCCAGTCGTCACTTCTGTTCATAATCACCGCCTTTGTGGCTGTGTGTCCATCCGCAATACCCGTAATGCGTTGCCGATTTTCCGTACTTGCCGCATTCCACGAGCAGTGTCACAATAATTCATCTCGCTCGCAAAGCGTATTAATTGCCATGAATAATAACAAGGCACATCCGCTCGGGGTTCCGGGCAGCGGCGCTGTAGACCGCGGAACTGATGCCAGTTATCCGGTTTCGGTTATCGCGTTAGATCGTTGGCTGGCGAAGCTAATTCTGTTCGCCGCCGGAAACCCGAGAATCGCCATAACTCTCTGGAACGGCGAGACTTTTCAATCCAGTGAGGCACCTCCGGTCGCGCGGTTAAAAATACACGACCGAAAAAGCCTGTATTCTCTCGTTATGTCACCGCACGTTGCAGGCGGAGATGGGTATTCTTCCGGCAGCATCGAAATTATCGGCGACCTGACCGAATTCCTTGTGCCCGTATACCGCGCCCAACAACGGCGACGGACACAATCCCAGTCCGTGCGCAAGCTCTGGCCATCAACCAGGCGCATAAGACACAACACGCGGTTGCGTGCGCGCGATAATATTCATCATCACTACGACCTGGGCAATGATTTTTACCGGCTCTGGCTCGATGAGCGCATGGTCTATACCTGCGCTTATTACGAGCACCCTGACGCGACGCTCGAAGAAGCCCAGCTCGCAAAGATGGATCATGTTTGCCGCAAGCTCGAGTTAAAGCCCGGACAAACGGTCGTCGACGCAGGCTGTGGCTGGGGTGCGCTGTCGCTGCATATGGCGCAACACTATGGCGTTACGGTGAAAGCCTACAATATTTCCCACGAGCAAATCGTTTATGCGCGGGACTGGGCCGAGCGAAGTGGTCTGAGTGATCGCGTCGAGTTCATCGAAAGCGATTACCGGAATATCAGCGGTGAATTCGATGTCTTCGTGTCAGTCGGCATGCTTGAACACGTTGGTCCCGAGCGCTACGAGCAGCTTGGCGCGGTGATACAACGTTGCCTGAAAAGCACGGGGCGTGGCTTGATTCATTCCATCGGACGGCACAACTCACAGCCGATGAATCCCTGGATCACCAAGCGAATTTTTCCGGGCAGCTACCCCCCAACCCTTACCGAGATGGCACCAGTGTTCGAACCATATGGTTTTTCGATACTCGACGTCGAAAATCTGCGCCAGCATTACGGGAAAACCTGCCGCGCCTGGCTCGAGCGCTTCGAGGAAAATACCACGCAGGTCGAGGACATGTTCGGCGAAGAACTCGTGCGCGCCTGGCGGCTCTACCTTGCCGGTTCGGCCGTAGCGTTTGAAGTAGGCACCTTGCAGCTGTATCAGATCGTTTTCGCGCCATCCGGTAACAACGATGTGCCCTGGACCCGTGATCACTTGTACGCGGCGCAGGATTAACTAACTCATGCACGAATTCGACGTGGCCATCGTCGGTGGCGGCCCCGCGGGTTCGACTTGCGCCTGGAAACTGCACCAGGCAGGTATCGACGTCGCTGTTCTCGACCGCGAATCATTTCCGCGAACCAAGCTCTGCGCCGGATGGATCACGCCGAAGGTCGTCGAAGACCTTGAGTTCGATATCTCGACATATCCGCACAGCTTCATGACCTTTCAGCATATCGAGGCACACTGGTGGCGAACACACGTTGAATTTCCGTGCGTACAGCACTCGATTCGTCGATGGGAATTCGATCAGTACCTGCTCGAGCGATCCGGCGCACCAGTGCACCAGCATTACGTGAAGCATATCGATCACGAGAACGGCGCTTATGTCATCGACAATAAATTTCGCTGCCGTTACCTGGTTGGTGCGGCAGGCACCAAGTGCCCTGTCTACCGTGAGTTCTTCCGTGCGGCGAATCCGCGTGCCAGGGCCTTGCAAACGGTGACCTACGAACACGAGTTTGCATATGACTGGGCGGACGGCAACTGTCACCTGTGGTTCTTCGGCGAACGCTTGCCAGGTTATTCCTGGTACGTGCCAAAAGCGAATGGCTATCTCAATGTCGGCATCGGCGGTATGGCCGGGAAACTCAAAAATCGCGGCGGGGATATAAAAAATCACTGGCATCGCCTGGTCGAGCGACTGGAGCAAGAAAGCATGGTGCGTGATGTCGATTATGAACCAGCGGGTTACAGCTATTACCTGCGCGGTAATGTGGATGTCGTGCGCAACGCCAACGCATTTATTATCGGTGACGCGGCCGGACTCGCTACGCGTGATTTGTGCGAAGGTATTGGACCGGCTGTGGAAAGTGCGCTGCTGGCCGCCGATGCGATCGCCACCGGCAGTAACTACTCCCTGGACGGTGTCACGCACTACAGCGGCAAGGGCCTTGTCAGCAAGGTGCTCGAGCAACTATATATCGGGCGCGGTGCGTAGCCCAAAATAATCGTTTAGGCAAATGGATTCTGAGGGTTGTTTCTAAGATCGTTTACCGATACCAATTTCTCAGGTAAACGCCGGCATTACCCGCTCACCGAACGTCTTCAGGCCTGACACCGGGTCATCGAACAGACGAATCGAAATATCTGTGAGTCCACCAGCTTCGAATTTTTTCAGCCGCTCGATTTCGCGGTCGATGTCACTATAGTCCCCGTAACAGGTCAACTCTTCGACGAGGTGATTGACGATATTCTCGGGTACATTCTCGACGACACCCGAACGCGTCCAGAATGCTTTCGCAAAGCTTTGCCAGTTATCGATGACCAATTTCTCTTCATCGGGCTCCAAAAAATGATGTACGGAATACGGTGGCAACAGTGATCCACGAAAAACGAGTTCGCGGCGCGCCTCATAATACGAAGCCTTGCGGTCCTCTTTGACATGCCAGGCCCAGAAATTACCGATGCGGAAATCCTCTGCCGGCGTTTCCCGATGAGCCAACCCGGTACGAATGTTTTCCATGGCCTCGCCGAGCATCGGCAATGCCACATCGCTCAGTTGCAGGCTGTCTGCGACCCGCCCGGCCATCCGCAGCATCTGCGGTTCGGTGGCACAGGCATAAATTCGCGCTGGTCTGTGTTGCACCCATTTGTAATGGTGTGGGCGATCGAACTGATAGAGTTCACCTTTATAAGGCCGCTGGAATTCACCGGAGGCTGCACCTTTTACAATCTCGATGGCCTCCCGCACGGCGCGCACGATGCGCATTTCTTTCGGCGCCAGCACTTTGCCCATGACCCGCAATATACCGCCGCCGCCGCCGATGGCGACCATGCTGCGGCCCTTACTGATCTCGTTTAGGCTGATGATCGCATTGGCGATCTTCACGGGGTGCATCTCGAACGGGCTGATTGCGAGCGGGCCGAGCTCAATCCTTTCAGTGGCCAGAGCAGCTTGGACGAGGCTGATAAAACCATCCCAGTGAGCCCAGAAATTGGACGCCCAGAGTGCCCGGATGCCGTAATTCTCCGCCATGACGGCGAGCTCCGCGAGTTGCTGCGGCGGCAGGTCTGGCTCAAAAATAATCTCAATGTCCATGATGACCTCCGCATAAATAAGTATCAGGTTCTCGCTAGTAATGTATTTGAACATACGCCGAAGAAGTCCTCTAATATGTCCGTGCGCGTGGCCGTGGAGCAAATGCTTTTGCAACCGATTTTCATCAAAGCGATTACCCTGGTGTTGCTTTGCCTGGCGATACCCGTGGCATTCGCGCAGGAAGCGGAGGATGAAGAAACCGAGCCCCTCTGGGAATGGCGGCTGGCCGCGTTCGGCCACTATGGTGCATCTTACCCAGCGTCGGAAGATTACCAGCTCAACGTCCTTCCACTGCCTTATCCAATTTATCGTGGAAAATACCTGCGCCTTGGAGATGATCGGGATAAACCCATCAAAAGCCAAATTTTTCGCCGTGACCGGGTCAAACTGGATTTGTCGTTTGGATTAAACTTTCCAGTCGACAGCGAGGACATCGATGCGCGGACTGGCATGCCGGATCTCGACCTGTTACTCGAAGCCGGAGCGGAACTGGAGATGGAATTTGCGTCGCCGGCTCCCTTCAATGGCCGCGGTTTTCTCAGTTTGGAATTGCGCCCTGCATTTTCCTTCGATGGTCTCGATCCAACCTACCAGGGCATTGTCTTAAGCCCGGAACTCACCTATAGGAAAAAGCTGGCCGGACGCAAAGACGAATTGAAAATCCACCTGACCACAGCTTTTGCGAACAGCAAATACATGGATTTTTTCTATACGGTCGATCCCGCTTTCGCGACGCCAAACAGGCCGGCTTACGAGGCCAAAAGCGGTTACCTCGGGACGGATTTTACTATCAGTTGGTTGAAGTCGCTGAATGAATCATTTGAACTGCTGATAGGCGGCCGACTCTCATCTCACCACGGCGCGGCTAACGATAAAAGCCCGCTGTTTACCGCGGATATGACATATTCGGTGTATGCAGCGTTCACCTGGAAATTCTGGGAAAGCAAACGCCGTGTGCCAAGAATAGACTAGCTGGCGCTCCTGTCCGATCACTTGAAAAACGGACTTCGCAAAGCCACCGTTGGAGGCAGTTCGCCGGAGACTCTTTCCGCGGGAATAAAGCGGACCGCAGGGAGCCATCCCAAGGAAAGAGTCTCCGGCGAACTGCCGCAAGCTCTGGGGCACATTCCCGAAATAGCCAATGTCCACCAGGCGAAATCCTCTGCCAGCATTCGGCCTTGTCTGCGGCATACCCTTTGCTGGGATGGCTCCCTGCGGTCCGCTTTATTCCCTGCAAAGGGTATGCCGCAGACAAGCCCTGGGCCGGTCACGAGCGTTTAGAATCGGTGAACCCATGCGATACTCGCCTTACAGTGCCGGTAGGATTAAGTCTGAGTTATTACAACTAGCTGCTTATTTTTTCCCCACTGCGAAGACGCGTAACCAGACCTTCCGTGATCCATTGCCCAAGCATGCCGGCAGCTTGCACGGGCACTTCCTCGGCGGCGATCCAATCGCACAAACCGTCACAAACATCGGCGAACGTCATGCCCTTGGCGAACCCATCCAATGCCCAGGCTTCGGCATCACCGAGTGAACGCCAGTAGACCGTAAGATCGCGCCGCCACACCGCCCATTGCGCCGGTTCGCTTAACAGGACCGGCTCCGGCAGAGGTTCTTCAGCGTTAATCGCTCGCCAGATCGGTCCGATATTCCAGGCGCATTCGGACCTTTGCAGCGCCGGATGAAAATCCAGGCACAGGGATGGCCAATCCGCCGGCGGCACGGCGCCGAGATCTTCGACAGAAACCGCCGCCTCATTCGCAGCATCGAATGCCTTGCCCCGCGCCCATTCAAAAAGCGCCATTTCGGCCATATAGGGTTGCTTGCCGAACACAGAATCGCTGGCCAAAAACGCCCACAGATGCTGACCAAACCAGCGTACGGTTGGATAGTGTGATGGATGCGCATCGAGATAACGCGCGCCTAGCGCGTCGAACTCATCGGCCGTCATTAAGGCGCAAAGACCGGGAAAATCGATACGCAGAATTTCAATCAGGCGCAGCCGATACGCGTCGTAATAAACACCGGCGCGCTCCGTAGCAGACGCCTTCTTATCGCCTACAAAAATGTCCACGGCTTCCTGCGTGCCGTGTACGACGTGATTCTGAAACAGCCCCTGCAGATTCGCGAGTACTGTCATGCGGCGTCCGCCTTCGTTTTTGTCGCCAATTCGCGCGCGATATCCAGTTCCGCAAGCAGCTCGTCGAGCGGCGGTATGTTGTCGTCACGTTCGATCATTGTCGCAACCGGCCCGAAACGCTCTACCGCCTGCTGATACAAGGACCAGACCGGATCACAAATTGGGTGGTCGTGGGTGTCGATGATCAGCTGGTTCTGATAACTGTGTCCGGCCAGGTGAAACTGCTGAATGCGCGCGGCCGGCACGCCATCGAGATATTCGATCGGATCAAATCCGTGGTTCTGACTGCTGACATAAATATTGTTCACATCCAGCAGGATCAGGCAATCCGCCTGCTCAGCGATCGCGCTCAGAAACTCCCATTCAGAAATCTCAGATGCGTTATAGGTCACATAGCTGGAAACATTTTCCAGCAGCATCCGGCGGCCCAGGTAATCCTGTACCTGGCCAACGCGGTCCACGACGTGAGCGATCACCTCTTCCGTATAGGGCAATGGCATCAGGTCATGTAAATTACGTCCGTTGATTCCCGTCCAGCACAGGTGATCAGACACCCATTCGGGCTGAACGCGTTTGATTAGTCGTTTGAGATTCGCGAGGTAGTCGAAATCCAGCGGTGCAGTGCTGCCAATAGACATTGATACGCCGTGCATCACCATCGGGTAATGTTCGCGAATTCGATCGAGATAGTGCAACGGCTTGCCGCCATCGACCATGTAGTTTTCGCTAATGATCTCCAGCCAATCGAGTGCCGGCCGATCATTGAGCACCTGCTCATAGTGATCGGTTCGCAATCCCAGGCCGAAGCCCAGGCAGGTTTTCGCGGTCGGTATTCCGTTCATAAATTCGGGGGCAACGAACCAGTTGAGATTATTTTCGATGTTGCGTTTGTAACGTGGTGCCAAATATCGCAGTTATTGTCAGGCAGATAAAAAAGGGCCGCTGGTATCCGTCAAAAGTGATGCCAGCGACCCTCATTCTGTGACCCTAATCAGTCAGGCTTACGCCTCTTCAAACGTCCCGCCGGCTTCGTCACATTCAGCCTCAGTCGTTGACGTCCATCCCTGGCCCTTACATGAATTTTGTCCCTTGCAGCTGCTATTCGCGGTCGCGCAGGCACTTTGGCCCTTACATGAATTTGCGCCTACGCAATGCCCCGCCGCCTCGGCAGATTCGCCCGCAGTGGCTACGATTGGCGATGCGATAAACAATGCGGCCGCAGCGGCAGCCAAAATAGCGCCTTTACAATTATCTGTTCTGCTCATTGGTTTTCCTCTCAGGTTGTATTAAAAGTTTGCTGCAAGCAGCGGAGTAACTCTATCTCTTGACCTGTCAAAGTGCCATTCAGTTCCCGGGATTGGAAAATATATCTGGCTATATTGTTCCGATATATAGGCAACATGGGCGTGCGGCGCACGGTCAGGAGATGGATTCGAGTGCGGCGATACGCTGCTCCAGTGGTGGATGACTCAGGAACAACGCACGAATACCACCGCCGTTGTGGCCACTGATGCCAAACGCCGCCATTTGCGCCGGCAGTTCGGCCTGGTCGGATGACTTCAGCCGACGCAGCGCGGCAGTCATTTTCGAGCGACTGGCCAGTGTTGCGCCACCCTGATCCGCGCGAAATTCACGCCGACGTGAAAACCACATGACGATCATGGTCGCCAGGAAGGACAGGAATATTTGCGCCACGATCGACGAAACAAAATAGCCGATGCCCAGGCCGCGCTCATTCTTCAGGATGACCCGATCGACAAAGAACCCCACCAGCCGCGACAGGAATATGACAAATGTATTAATCACGCCCTGTATAAGGGCCATCGTCACCATATCACCGCTGGCCACGTGACTGACTTCATGCGCAAGAACAGCTTCGACTTCGTCGGCCTGCATGCGTTGCAAAAGACCGGTGCTGACTGCGACCAATGCCTTGTTGCGATTCATACCGGTCGCAAACGCATTCGGCTCCGGCGAATCGAACACGCCGACTTGCGGCATGCCGATCCCCGCCTGCTGCGCCTGACGCTGCACGGTTTGCAATAACCAGCGTTCCGTGTCGCTGCCGGGCTCATCTATCACCTGCACGCGCATTCCGCGTTTGGCCAGCCACTTCGACATGGCCAGCGAAATGAAGGAACCGCCAAAACCGATTACGGCCGACATGACCAGCAATGCGGAAAGATTCAGGTCGACACCATTCTCGGCAAGCACGCCTTCCAGCCCGAGCAACCTGAATACCAGGGAGATAACGACCAGAATGGCGATGTTGGTCGTCAGAAAAAGAAAAATTCTAGTCATGGTAAGCCTTCCAGTGGTAAAGCAGAGATTGAATCTATGTTCGATAGAACCTGTTCGAAAGAGGTACGGGCGTCGATGATAAATCCGTCCCTGTATTGATGAATTATGCGCGATCTTTGCTTCTCGTTGAAACTATTTTGACAGTAGTCGCGCACCATCGGATCCCTCTCGAGATGGGGTCAAACTCTGTCTTTTCAAGCGCCGCTTGCCGGGCCGGCCGTTTCATGTACTAAATGCGTCCGGGCATTTTTCGACTGACATCATGCTGACGATCGCAATCGTTTTTTCCGCTTACTTGCTGATACTTTTTTCGGTTGCGCTATGGACCCGTCAGGAAACAGGGAGCCTGAGCGGCTTCTTCCTGGCGAATAAACGGCTACCCGCCTGGGTCGTTGCATTCAGCGTCAATGCGACTGGTGAAAGCGGCTGGCTGTTGCTCGGATTGACCGGAATGGGTTATGCCGTTGGCGCCCAGGCACTGTGGATCGTGCTGGGAGAAGTTATCGGTATTGGACTCGCCTGGGGACTGCTCGCCAGGCGCATAAAGCGCATGGCCGATGAATCGGATTCCATTACTGTCCCTGATCTTCTGGCGTCGCGATTCAAAGACCCGAAAAATATTCTTCGTCGTATCAGTGTGCTGATCATCCTGGTCATGGTCGGCGCTTATGTCAGCGCACAAATGGTCGCCACCGGTAAAGCCTTCAGTAGCTTCACGAACATGGACTATTCCACGGCAGTCGTGTTCGGCGCCGCAATTATCATCGCCTATACGTTTATCGGCGGCTACAAGGCCGTCTCGTACACCGACCTGATCCAGGGCCTGCTGATGTTGGCGGGGCTCATCTTCGTACCGGTCGTCGCAATCAGCAGTCTCGGCGGCTGGGACGCGATGATGATCGAGCTTGCCAGTCAGGATGCCAGCCTGTTGAGCCCTTGGGGACCACAGGGCAAGGGCATCGCGGGATCGGTCGCCATAATCAGCTTCCTCGCTATCGGGGTTCCGTTTCTCGGTGTACCGCAACTGCTGGTGCGATTTATGTCGGCCAAAAGCGAGGCCAGCCTCAAGACGGCCGGAACGATTTCCGTGCTCGTGCTATTTGCCTTCACACTCGGTGCGGTGCTGACGGGCATGGCCGGGCGGGCGCTGTTCCCCGGCCTCGAGGACCCCGAAACAATCTTGCCGTTACTGTCGACCGAGCTATTCCCCGAGGTCATCACCGGTCTGCTAATGGTGATCGTATTGGCGGCCATCATGTCTACCGTCGACAGCCTGCTGCTGCTGGCTTCGTCTGCCATTGTTCGTGACTACCTGCAAAAAATTCACGGCTCCACAAAAAGTGACCATGACCTGGCGCGCTATGGCAAGTTCGCGACTCTCGTAATTGGCGCATTCGGCATCGCGTTTGCGTTGCTGGAGAGTCCGCTCATATTCTGGTTTGTTCTGTTTGCCTGGTCCGGATTAGGCGCGGCTTTCGGACCGGTGCTGCTGTGTTGCTTTTTTTACAAACGCATCACGCTTTACGGCGCAGCTGCCGGGATAATGGGCGGATTCCTGACTTCGGTAGCCTGGGTGCTGCTATTCAAGTCCGGGACTTATGGCCTTTATGAGGTTATTCCGGGCTTTATTGTCGGCCTGTCACTGATCATTGGCGTTAGCCGATTAAAGTAATTTCCAGTGCCGCACCCGAAGAAAAGAACGCGTCGCGTAATTCCTTTCAGGTCTGCTCCATACCGATCGGCGTCATGCCTTGTGACACGATCGAATCCAGTGACATATAAAAAGCCTCGATAATCGGATCAGCAAATTTACCGGCGGCCAGTCCACCATAAGTGACTTTCGTGCCATCCTGAATATATGTTTTCCGATACGGGACTGACCAATCTGGATAATCAATCGTTTCGTATACATCATAATCATCGAAGTATTCGAAATTGGCCATCGCATGATAGAACATCGTGTCGGTGTTCTCAGCGAAAAATTCAATTGGTATATTCAGAACGTAATCGTAACCATCGCGAATCCCGTCCCAGAACGCCATATTGGTCGAGAGGTATTTGCCCGTGGGATTGTTATGTGGATCGGCGAAGTGATCCTGCGACTGCACGACTTCGGTACGACTGAAGTTATATTCAGCAATCACCTTTTGCCCCTCTTCCATTACCCGGTCAACATAGCGTGGGGCGAGCTTAATCCAGCCTTCATGCGGCACTTTGTCCCATGGCATGCCGTGTACAGACAACACCAATTTAACCGATGAGCCTTCAGGAAGGCTATTCAGGTTATCGCGAATTATGGCCGGATGCGTTTCAAACACCGGCTCGAAGTGCGACAGCTCCGGTGAGATGATCATCTTGATCTCTTTGTGACCATTTACCTCTTGCCACTCGTGCAGGTAATGCATTGCGTGCTTGATGCTGCCGTTGAATTCCTCATGGTGAGAATAGATTGGCCGTGGCGCCGCCAGAATCAAGGTATCGATTCCCTCGTCCAGCAATTCGAACATCGCGGCACGCGCAAGCGTTGGATTATCGGCCGTCACCCACTTCCAGGGGATGTTGCCGTACTTTTTTTCGAGCTTTTCGATCGTGCTGTTAATGATATGGCGATTTCCGGCTTCATGCGGAACTTTGCCGCTCTTAAACCCGACGCCCTTGCCGTAATAATAGTGGTTCGCCTTGTTAGCCAGCTTCAATGCCGACTGCATCTGCCCGATCTTCCGGCCTGTGTATTTAAACGCGCCGTGGCTCAGGTGCCGATTAGCCGCCGGTGGTACCCACTCGACTTCGCCGGCGTGATATTTCTCGATATATGGAATCCCATCGACATCAACAGAACTGCCCGTGTGATCGATCAGTTCCGTCGGGGTAAATTCCTCGAACTCGTAAAACTTCTTCTTATCCAACAGGATCAGCCCCTGATCAATCTGCACCAGGTCTCTTATCGGCCACGGAATGTACTGCAGTGGCTTCCCGGCCAGCGTGAAGAAATCTTCTTCACGGTATTCTTCCGGCATGACGAGGTGTGATATGAAAATACCGATCCGGCCTTCCGGCCGGGTGTCCTGGTTCAGGTAATAGCCAAAATAATCCGGATCGGCCAGCTGCGGCGGCTGATTCTTGGCGATCACGACGCCGACGACGGCGCCAATAACCAAAACGACGCCCAAACATATTTTCTGCCAAAGTTTCACTTCATCTAACCCTTAACATAATGAAATTCACCACCCGGAGGGTTTTCAACACTCCAATATTAATTCTGACGGCCCAGAAAATTCAGGAGTCGAAAAATAATCCCGGCGTCCTTCTGGCGGTCAGCTAGAGACCTTCAAGCCTTTCAATGCCTCAATAACCTCCGCTGTTGGCCGCACATCGCCGCTCTGTGCATCTATATCGTACAACGCAATCTCATGACTGACACGCCGCGAATCGGCCACGCACTCGCTCGGGATGACGACCTTGTAGTTCAATGAGAACGCATCAACCGCCGTGGCACGTACACAGCCCGAGGTACTCATGCCGGTAATGATAATGGTATCGGTCCGGTGGTGATTCAGGATGCTCTGTAACTGCGTGCCAAAAAACGCTGACGGTTTTTCCTTCAGGATAACGAGGTCTTCCTCTCGCGGTGCGATATCCGCGACAATTTCATGCAGTTCCGGGCTATCCATAGCGGATACCCTGTGTCGCAGCTCCTGCGGAAAACGGTACATCCAGGCGCCGCTCTCGGCTTCGGATCTAAAGACATAGCCGGTGGTATAAATGATCGGCAGCTCGAGATCACGGATGCCGTCCAGAAAAGTCTTAATGGCCCGGACACACTGCTTTCCCGTACCCTTCTGAGCCCGCGGGAATAACAGCTCATCGACAAAAATCGGGCTCATATCGATGATCAACACCGCGACATTTGGCCCGATCGGCAGATTTCTCTTGGTATCGCTGTGCCCAACTCGCCTCAAATCCCGCGCCAGATCAAGCTGTGGCGCGTAAAACGGTCGTTCTTCGGATTTTGAATCCATGCCGCACTTTAACAGACCCGGCAATCAGAGAAAAAAGGTGACTGACACTTTTTTTCTATACTGCTACATTACGCAGATGCCGTTTTCACCGACTCGTCGTCGCCTGCTCCAGGCAGCTCCCGCTGTCGCTGTTGCGCCGTATATCGTTTCCTGTGGCTCCGGCGAAGAATTACCCCTGCCATCCGAGCTACCGATTGGGCCGTTTGGCAAAAATTCCACAGCCGAAGAAGTCACCGCTGGTCTCGACCTGACCGGTAAGACAGCATTAGTCACGGGCTGCAACTCAGGCATCGGCCATGAAACCATGCGCGTGCTCGCGCTGCGCGGCGCGCATGTGCTTGGCGCCGCGCGCACCGCGGAAAAGGCCGAGGCCGCGTGCGCCAGCGTCGAAGGCCGCACGACACCTCTCGTCATCGAATTGACTGACTTCGCCGGAATCGTAGCGGCGGCCGATCAGGTTAAGGCGATGGGCCAGCCGGTCGACATGCTGATCTGCAATGCCGGCGTCATGGAACTGCAGGAACTCGAACAGGTCAACGGAATAGAGAAGCAATTCGTCGTCAACCACCTCGGCCACTTCGTGCTCGTCAACCAGTTGCTCGACCAGGTCATGAGCGCGCCGCAGGGTCGGATCGTGAATGTCAGCAGCGGGTCAGCGACGCGACTGGCGCCGGAAGAAGGCATTGAGTTCGACAATCTCTCCGGCGAACGGGGCTACGATCCGGGGCGGGCCTATGGCCAATCCAAGCTGGCTAATGTGCTGTTTACGCTGGAACTGGCAAGACGCTTGCAGGATACGAATGCAACGTCGAACGCCCTGCGTCCCGGAGTAATTCCGACGAATCTCGGCCGGCATTTGCCGCAGTGGCAAGTCTGGGCGCTTAAGACTGTCGGCAAACCGTTTACCAAGACGATCGCCCAGGGTGCCGCCACCACCTGTTACGTGGCAACGAGCCCAGCGCTGGAAAAAGTCAGTGGTTATTTCTTTAACCACTGCAATCCGCACCGGCCCGGCGGGCATACCGAGAACACTGAGATGGCCGCAAAGCTCTGGACGGTGTCCGAGGAGCTGACCGCGGGATACTTCGGTTAAGGAACCTCTGATTAATTCATGAACGGCGTCTATGAGCCCGAAACGGCCCCCTGCGGCGTTGCGAATCTTGCCAATAGTCCAGCTATTAGCTGCGATCCGCGCCTTGCCGGAGACCGTTTCGAATCTCATAGCCGCTCGCCCAGAATTAATCAGAGGTTCCTTAAATCTTTTCGCTATTCCAGCGGCGGTTTTGGCTCGTTCTCTTTAACGTAGACGCTAAAACTGGAATCGTTTTTGCCGCCCCAGGTCTCCGGCGGAGGCGCGACAAAGTATTCCGGCAGGCGCTCTTCCGTAATTTCCCTCAATGCTCGGGGAATTTCGTCAATTGACTTCAGCTTCGTCATGAACGTACGGAAGAACAGGTTGCCGTCCGCCTGCCCCATCAACATCCACGGCAACCACGGCCCGATCCGGGTCCAGGTACCCGAATAATCCGCACTCGTCGTGTCCGGATTCTCGAGTTCCGCCAGGTTCGCAACGCGCTGAAATATCTCCGCGATCCGCAGAATTTTTCCGGCAGATTCTCGCGGCCAGACTTCCGGCTTGAGCTCGTTCGGAAACATCGTGTGAACTTCGAAGGTCGAAAAAAGCTTGTCGCCGAACGAATCCCAGCCGAGCGGCAATGGCACCTCCATCAGGTTGCCATCAAAATCCATTTCAATAGCTGTACCGACTTTCTCACTGACGATCAGGTGCGCATTGACGGTCATGTTGTGAATCGGCATGACTTCGACTTCTTCCTTGGTAAAGGGATTCTTCCAGACATCGATGAACTCACCGGTCTTCAGATCTTTATAAAATGCCAGCTCACGGTTGAAGACCTTAAACGATCCGTCAGGCTGTGCTTCGGTGCGCACGACGCCGAAGCCTTCGATGCCGAACAGCGGCTTCAGCGGCCGGTCGCGCCGGCTATCGGCAAACACCGTGCCGCCAAACCAACCCGGCGTTTCCACGGTCGGGTCCAGGTCTCCGATCAATTTGATGAACGAGCGCAGACTTTGCGCCGGGTCACTGAGATCGACTGGCTCGCGCCTTGGCCCTGCGGGCTTTTTCGACCCGGAATCCGTTGGCGCCGCACAGGCACTAAGCATCAGGCCGCCGGTGGCGACGCCACCGACCGATAAAATCGACTGCAGCGCCTCACGGCGACTGCGGGGTTTAGTCATCCAATTATTGTTCACGGCCAGCCTCCAGTATGGTAATAGCGGTATGATAATCGAAACCAGGAAACGGGGGTGAAACTCTTTTAATACATATAATAAAATATAAGGATGGCTAGGAAATACCAAACATTTCAAGCATTTTATCCGTACTACCTCGCCGAGCACAGAGATCCCGTTTGCCGTCGTTTACATTTCATCGGCTCATTGCTGGTTTTGATAACGACGTTTTATATTGTATTGACCGGCAATTGGAGATTGGTCTGGCTATTGCCTGTTCTCGGATATGGATTCGCCTGGCTCGGGCATTTTCTCTTTGAGAAAAATAAGCCCGGAACGTTTACTTATCCTCTGTACAGTTTGATCGGTGATTGGGTGATGTTCAAAGACATTCTGACAGGTAAGATCAGATTTTGACAAAAATGGGTTGAGCCGGATTTCTTGGCCAACCGATTGGCTGTGGAAAAGCACAATGTCCATGATTGACTGGTATATCGAAGGCCCCAGCTATGGTAGCTGCAATTGCGACCGGTGATGAGCACCGTGTACGCATTGACATGCCAAACGGTATCGAATTCACGCTCGCGGAAATTGGTGATGCTTCGTCTGAGGCAACCGGAGCCATAAGCCTGAACCTCGAGAATACGTATGGCCAGTGGGATATGCTCTACCAGTCTGGCAACGGCATCGTTCGTCAGTAGTAACGACGCCAACTTCGGACCCTGATTTGTTCGAGACAGGGGTAAAGAATGTTCGATCAAATTCTGGCGGCAAAGGAAAGATTAAAAGGCTGGGCAAACGTCACGCCGGTGATCAGTTCCAGGACCCTGAATCGGATGGTCAATGCAGAAGTCTTCTTCAAGTGCGAAAACCTGCAGAGAGTCGGCGCATTTAAATTTCGCGGAGCATTCAATAGCATCTCGAAGTTATCCGATGAGCAGAAGGCTCACGGAGTAATTACCTACTCTTCCGGGAATCACGGACAGGCTGTTGCATCGGTCTGCCAGATGTTGAATATCAAAGCCACTGTCGTGATGCCGAATAATGCGCCGGTCATCAAGCGTGCTGCGACCGAAGGCTATGGCGCCACGATTATTGAATACGATCCAAACGTAACGATGCGTGAAGATATTGCAAAAGAACTCGCGCTCGAGCACGACTACACGACGATTCCGCCATTCGACCACGAAGATATAATCGCCGGACAGGGCACGGCCGCGCTGGAACTGTTCGAGGAGATCGGGGGTCTCGATCTGCTGCTGGTTCCATGTGGCGGCGGCGGCCTGTTGAGCGGTTCCGCAATCAGTGCCAATTCCGTCTCACCGAATTGCCGCGTCATCGGCATCGAGCCGGAAATGGCGGACGACGCCACTCGTTCCTTTCAAACCGGCAAACTGCACACTATTCAGAATCCGCCAACGATCGCTGACGGAACACGAACACCGTCGTTAGGGGAAATCACATTTCCGCTGGTACTCGAATACGTCGCCGACATGAAAACCGTATCCGAAAGATCGATTATGGACGCCGTGAAATTCTTCTTCTATCGCATGAAACAAGTCGTTGAGCCATCCGGTGCACTCGGTCTGGCTGCGTTATTGAGTGACGCGGTAAACGCCGAAGGCAAGATTGGCGTCATCATTAGCGGTGGCAACATCGACGCTGAAATGATGACGATGATTCTGAAGTCCTGATGAGTAAGAATGGTGTCTGACACCATTTACTTATATGTGAAAACTCAGATCTCATCGGACAGACAGTGTCCGATCACGCGAAGAACAGACTTCGCAAATCCACTGTTGGAGGCAGTTCGCCGGAGACTCTTTCCCGAATTAAGGGGACAGTGACCGTAATTCACAGCACAAACAGAGTTTTGTTGTGCACGCCGTTGAATTACGGTCACTGTCCCCTTAATTCGGGAACCGCAGGGAGCCATCCCAAGGAAAGAGTCTCCGGCGAACTGCCGCGAGCTCTGGCACATTCCCGAAATAGCCAATGTCCACCAACCAAAATCCTCTGCCAGCATTCGGCTTTGTCTGCGGCATACCCTTTGCTGGGATGGCTCCCTGCGGTCCGCTTTATTCCCTGCAAAGGGTATGCCGCAGACAAGGCCTGGGCCGGTCACGAGCGTTTAGAATCGGCGAACCTGTGCGTTACCCGCCTTACAGCGCCGGTAAGACTAAGCTTGCAGGCTGTTGAAAAGATCCTCAGGCGGCACAATACTGTGTTAAGAATCGGCTCACAATGGGCCGCACAGGCGACCGCAGAAAGTCCCCGTCCATAGAGGGGATGTGCCAGTGGCGCGGAGGAAGTGCCCTTGGGGTGCACTCACCTGAGACTTTTTCAACAGCCTGCCTGAGTTATTACAACTCATATTTATAAAATCCCCTTGTTGGTCGCCGTGCGCAGTTCGCTCATAAGGTCGGCATCTGCGTACCGGGCCATGCTGAGCCGGCTGACATAGTCAGGCTGCGTTACACCGGCAAGCCAGCTGGCGCAAATCTGGCCGGCCGCGCAGGCGGCCATGGTGCCAAATCCCGACAATGCGCCGACGACGTAGGCGCCGTTGACACCCATGGGCCCAACCAACGGCCAGTTCTCATCCGTCATCGGGTAATAGCCCCCATAGTGAGAATACTTCGGCGGCAGACTGCCGTTATAGGTTTGTAGCGACGGAACTAACGCGGCCGCCCGGCGCAGAACAATTTCGGGAAAATGCCCGCCAACAGACGGCTCCCAGGCAGGCTCGGTCACGGTCTGATTGTAGGCCCAGCCGAGTTTGACCCAGCGACCGCCTGCGCCGCCGTCTGGTCGGCAATGAATGCCGCCCGGTAACGATTCCACCAGCCACGCCATGTCGTCATCGTCAGCCAGCAATTCGCGCTCTTCCCACGTCCAGTCCAGAGTCCGCTCATCGAGGTCGATGGAGAAAGGCATCTCCCTCGGGATGGCGCCGGCACGATCCTCGAACGCAATCTTCTGCTGCAGAACATTGAGGACCGGCAGATCAACGCCAATCATTGCGGCAACTTCTTTTACAAATGGCCCGGCCGCATTGACCCACTGTTCGGCGCGAATACATTCGGTTCCGCCCGCGCTGACCACTTCGAGCCTGAATCCGTTTTCCATTTGTACGCCATGCAATTTCGCTTTTTTTAAACGGCCGCCGCGCGCCCTGATCTGTTCCAGCATGTACTGCCCCATCTGCTGTGAACTGATATCACCGGCACGGCGGATATGCACTACGCTCGCGATTTCATCGTCGAACCAGGGGAAAGCTTGCCGAATCCGCTCACCATCCTGAATCACATCGACTCCATCGGGTGCGGATTGCCAATCGGCTGACAGCGCGGGCTGATATGACTGCGATGACACGCCGTTATGAAAACGAATCAGGTCCTTTCCCTGCTCGCCGTAACCGCTGTTCAATTGCTCGATCAGATCATCGATGTCGCTCTCGCGCGTCGCAACCACGTAACCGCGGCGCGTCATTTGCAGAATGTTATCGGTGTCAGCAGCGATGCGCTCCATCAGGTCGATGCTGTGGTTAGTGAACGCAGTTATCGTCGGATGCGGCCACCAATTACGATAGTTTTCGCCCGATTGCGCAGACGTAAAACTCATTGGCTGGAGCGGATCGATCAGCATGACGTTGCGCTTGCCATGCTCGGTACAAAGATAAAATGCCGTCGCGATTCCAGCTACGCCGGCGCCGATGATCGCGATTTCCATGTCGTCGACATGCATCTGCTGTCAACCCGAAACGACAGGATCGGAATCAATTTTTGCGCAAAAATGATATAATGCGTTCGTCATTACGTTACGAATAACGGACAGTCTTTGCCGCTAAGGATGGCGCATTTATGGACATCTTCATTGCAGTGTTGATGGTTATTGCCGCTGCCGGTTGTTTTATCGTCATAACTTTTGATGACTGGAGTACGACCAGAAAGCGCAGCCGATAGACCTAGCAGGCTGTTGCCGCTGATTCGGATCGATACAGTGTTGCCATCGCAAGTCATCAGCTACGGCAAAGATAGATGTCACCACTCATGGTTTTCACCCGAACCTGAGCTTCACCCTCATCATCGCTAAAGCGTAACGACTGTCCCGCACCATACTCATCTCTCACAGGCTCAACACCAACACCAAAACAGGTCGTGATCTCGCCCGAGGTCGTCTTCAGGTTGAACTCACCGAAAATATCGCCGTCAATTTCGATCTTCGTATCGCCGCTGATCGATTCGAGGACCAGCTGCAGATCACTTTCTGCGCCGACCGCCACGCGCAAATTACCGGAGGTCGACGACAAGCGGACCTGGTTAATGGCGGTCCCCTCCAGAAGAACGTCACCGCTGACCGATTTAGCATTCACTTCGCCGGTGACACCCTGGATCAAAACATCGCCACTGACCGAGGTGATCGTCACCTCGGAAGTCGTGCCGTCACCGGTTACCTTGATATCACCCGTTGCAGACTTGACCTCCAGGTCATCACCCGCAGTAAAGGTAGTCACATCACCACTGACCGTGCTTACACGTTGCGATCCGTTCATCCCACTGATCTCGACGTCGGCGCTGACCGTCTCAACCTCGAGCCGACTGTCTGCCGGGGCATTGACGATCAACTCAGTATCAGCCGTAGTCGATGATCGCGGCATCAATACCCGAACCAGTACACGACCATACTCCGCATTCACCACCACCCTATCCGCACCATCACCGAGTTCACCGGTAACCTTGACTTCCGGACGGTCCCAGCCGGTGATCTGCACTATACCCGCAACGTTTTCCACGAGGACAGTAACGCCCTCTTTTGCTTCGATACTTTGGTCGATGGGCTCACCCGCCCACGCAAACATTGACATGAAAACCGCCAGAATACCGATGATATATCTCTTCATATTTTCACCCTCTCCGCCAAAGAATCCGTTGTCCAGGTGGCCTCATTCATAAAATCCATTTACAGCTCGTAGGCGCGCAACCAGGAATTGTGTAGCCAGGCGTTATAATGCGCTGCTGCCGCGAAAACTGCCGAGCTTCTGCCAAGCCCGTACGAATGCATCCTGCGTGCTTTCCTCGGCATCGGCCGAGTTGCCGGTCAGGCGCAGGCAGAGCGCATATATTCTCCCGACATGTTGCCGATACAAAGCTTCGAAAGCCGGCCGGCTGCCGCGTTGCGCATGCCGGACCAGCGACAGCTCATCCGTCACGGTCTCCACGCGGTTATGGACCTTTCGATCCGTCATGGCCGGTACTTGCATTGCATAGGATTAGATGATCCCAACTGCGAATTGGTTTAAATACAGCATCAGATCCCATTTTAATGCAGGCGGGCGAGCTAACGGCGTAAAATTAAACACAGCCTGTCAAGATCTCACAAAAACGGAGAATAAGGCATGAATTGTCGGAAACCCGCTGCCCGCCTCGCGTTTATCGCCATCGGATCGCTGCTAACCGCGGGAACCACGATGGTGGGCGCTGGCGGCAGCTTTACTCCGAACCGCTTCGGGATCGTTGCCTCACAAGACGCGAACAGTGCCGGCGCCCTCTTGTTTACCGAGAACTGCTCCGTCTGTCACATGATTCCCACCGCATACCGCGGCATCTACGGGACAGATCAACAATCTGTGGAATGGACGATCCGTAGCGGCGGCAATAATGTCACGGGCATGCCGGCATTCGGTGAGCTTTTGACCGATGACGAGATTAGCGAACTGGCGAAATTCATACGCACCTTGAATGGCTGGGAATAACACCCGCGGGCACTGGCTTCAAAATGGAGGCATAAAACAATGGGACGCTGGAGACCGCCACGGGCGGAATCGTCGCCGTATATCACGCCGGACGGTTACCAGGCGCTGCAGGATGAGTTGAAGGGATTATGGACGCGCCGCGCGGATGTCGTCAAAGCTCTGTCGGCAGCGGCAGCGGAAGGCGACCGATCGGAGAATGCCGAATACATCTATCGTAAAAAGGAACTCGGCAGTATTGATTATCGTATTCGCTATCTGCAGAAACGCCTGCCAAAACTCAATATCGTCCACGACTCACCGGCACGCGAACAGGTTTTCTTCGGCGCGTGGGTTTCCATGCAACGCGGCGATGGCAGCCGGATCGAATATCGTATCGTCGGCGCTGATGAAGCCGATGCGGCAAAGGACTGCATCAGCATCGACTCACCCTTGGCACGCGCGTTACTTAAAAAACAGGTCAAAGACGAAATAAAGCTGACCCTCGAAAAGCGTTGCGAAAACTTCGTGATTGAAAGAATTCGCTACGATTGATATACATGGTCAGATACTAGTGTCCAGTCTTGGAGATTCAAGAATGAAAACAGTCGCGATAACTCGTCGCACGATGATTCAACTCACTTCCGGTGCTGGCGCCTCGCTCGGGCTCGGCTGGAATCCACTGGCGGCCGGACCGGACGAGATCATCAACAAAGCCATACCGGCCACGGGCGAGAAGATACCGGCAATCGGCATCGGCACGAACCGTTACGGCGTCGGCACGCCGGAACAAAACGCCGGGCTCAAGGCCACCCTGGAGGCGTTTTCGCGGCTCGGCGGCAAACTTATCGACACGGCGCCGGTGTATCGAACCTCGGAAACCATACTCGGGCAGTTAATCGCCGAACTCGGCAATCGCGATGATCTGTTTATCGCCACCAAAGTCGAGAAGGATGACCGGGAATCAGCAGTCGAGCGCATGGATGAATCGTTCGACAAGCTGCAGACGCCGGTCATCGACCTGATGCAGTCACACCAGATGAAGGGCGCCGAAAAAACGCTACCGGTGATGCGCGAGTGGCAGGAAGAAGGTCGATTGCGCTATGTCGGCATCACGACGTCGGATACAACCACGCATCCACGCATGCTCGAACTCATGAACAAGGAACGAATGGATTTCATTCAGGTCAACTATTCTCTGAGCAATCGCGAAGCAGCCAAACGGATCCTGCCACTGGCAGACGCTAAAGGTATCGCAGTGCTGATCAATATCCCGCTCGCGCGTGGCAGACTGTTTAAGGCCGTAGCCGATCTACCACTGCCGGACTGGGCTGCCGAATTCGATTGCGAGTCCTGGGCACAGTTCTTCCTGAAGTATGTGATCTCACACCCGGCCGTGACTTGCGCGATCCCGGGCACAACCAAGGCACATCACGCGACAGATAACTTTGGCGCGGCCCGCGGCAAACTGCCGGACGAAAAACTGCGCCGCAAGCAGGAAGAGTTTTTCGACGCAATCTGACCGATCAGAGGCGACCAGACCCCCATTTTGCGGACGATAACCATGAGATCGCCTTCTATACGCATTTCTCTCTATATGGGCTGCTGCCGGACATCCCTAGAATAGTCTCCCGTACGAGCGCCCGGGAGGCGGGTCATGTCGAAAACAGCAAAGAAAACGCAGAACGACGGGCGATTCGTGAACATCGCGGCCGTCGATAATTTCTATCAGGCCAGTTCATTTATCCCGATGTCATTTGCGCTGGTCACGACCGTGCACGAGACGGGCGAAACCGGCATCGGCCCCCACGCCCTGGTGTTCCCGTTCGGCATCACCAAACCGTATTCGATGATGCTGATCAGCCGGCAAACCAGCGGTACTGCCGTGAATATCCGACGAACCGGCAAGTGTGCATTGAACTACATGCTATTCGACCGCGATTGCCTGCAAGGCATAACGAATCTCGGCTATCCCGGCATGCCGCTCGAAGAAAAAATCAAAGCCAACCCATACACGCTGGTCGATTCACCCTCACCGGAGAAGGCCGCGGATGCGGAATTTCCAAAAATACTAAGCGAGGCCTTCCAGGTATTCGAGTGCACGTGGAACGATTGCTTCGACCTGCATAGCAAAACCGATGCGTTCGGACAACACTACGATAGTCACTTCAACCTGATGATCGACCATATACTCGTCAAGGAAAAATATGCGCCGGGCATCGAAAAGGGCGAAATTTTTCCGAACATGCCGATATTCTGCGGTTATCGGGCCAATCGCGGATTCTGGTTTGCCAAACACCAGGTACCGTTCACCATACCGCTGCCGAAGATCGAAGGCATGGAATCCCAGACGGTTTTCTACCTCGCGAATCGGATAGATTCGAACGTCCGTTTCACCAAAGAAGCCTGCAAAAAACTCACCGGCATTCCCAAACCGTTCATGAAAGATGCATTGAAGGGCATCGTCGAACGTGCACTTGAGGATGGCGTCACCGATATCGACGAGGCGTACCTCGCGAAAATCAACGCGGAGCGTGGATAAAGAAGTACCGTTTTCGTTAGCTCCGCCCCATGTGCGCACCCATTTGCTTGAAAGGCTCAGGGACATCCCAGGCATCGAGGTGCACCTCGATCAGTAGCGGGCCCGGCCCGGTATGTGCATCTGCGCGCTCCAGGGCCGTTTCGAGATCACCCTCGGTGCGTACCTCGAGGCCCGGCTGGCCGCCAAATACCTCGGGCAACCGGTGATACTGCCATTCAGAAATGTCGTTGAACGGGCCGTCGTGAATAATCCGCTCAACCGTATAGCCGCGGTTGTTGATGACAAAAATAACGCAGGTCTTACGGTAGCGAATCAACGTTGCAAGTTCCTGCGCCGTCATCTGGAAAGAGCCGTCACCCTCGACGGCAAGAATTCGTTGTCCGGGCTCGGCCGCAAAACAGGCGCCCGTCGTAAAACCAAAGCCGGCGCCGATCGCTGACCAGTAAGCCGAAGCAATATAGCGTGCGCCCTTGGGGAACTGCACATAAGCGAGATTCAATGAAGGGCCACCATCCGCGAGCACGATGTCACCAGCCCTGATAAAGTGCGCAAGTCGATCGTAAAATCGCTTGTTGCTCAACGACTCGTCGGCGACCGGCTGATACGCACGGCTGGCGCGGTGCGCGAATTCGTGCACCGGAGCCTGAACACTGGAACCACAATCTGCCGGCAACGCGGCGAGCAACCCTGTTATTACGTCGGTGATCGGCACGTCGGCAAAAGTCTGTCCGACCAGACTGACGCGTCCATCGAAAATACAAATCATCTGTTCCTCGGTCAACCTGTCCGGCATACCGCCGAGATTGAAGTCCGACGGCACCGCGCCGAGCCAGACAACGGCATCCGCGTTTTCGACAAACTCGCGCACACTCGCCTCGCTGCCAAGCCCCTGGTAGATGCCGATGCACCGCGGATGTTGCTCGAGGAAATCCGGCTTACCGCTGTATAGCGACGCAAGCGGCAAGCCGGTCTTGTTAATGAGTTCGAGCACCATAGCCTCGAGCCGAGCCGAGCCAATCTCGTGACCGATCATCAGTACACAACTATCCGCGGCACTGATCCGCTCAGCGACGAGCGCTACGGCTGTGGCCGTCGCGGCGGTGTCACCCGTTGCGACTGCCGGCCAGTCACCCGGCGCCGCACAGTCCTGCTGCTGCAGATCCATTGGAATCTCAAGATACACGGGCCGCGACTCCGCAACGGCAAGCGCCAGCAGTTCATCGATGTCCGCCGGCGCTCGGTCCGGCTTATCAAGTACTCGCGCAGCGACGGTGATCTCCTTGAAAATGTTCAGCGAAGCCAAAATATTGTCCGGCAATAAGTGATGCTGGTAGGGCTGGCTCCGGTATGCTTCGGTGCGCGGCCCACCACAAATCACGATCACGGGCACGCGTTCCGCGTAGGCGCCAGCCACTGCATTGACGAGGCTCAATGACCCGGGTCCGTAGGTCACGGCGACGGCGCCGAGCCCTTTCAGGCGCGCATAACCATCCGCAGCATAGCCGGCGTTCAGTTCGTTACAAGCCGCAACATGTGAGACCGCACTTTTATCCAGGGCCTCGAAAAACCGCAGCACGTAATCGCCGGGGATGCCGAACACGTGATCGACTCCTCGCGACTTCAATCGTTGAAGCAGGTATTCTGAGACATTCATATGAGCGTATTCTACGCCAGTGCATTTATCGGGCCAGATTTATTAGACTGATGCGGAGACAGGGAGAAATGCATGGCATTCACTTTGCCCGACCGCGATGAATTAAAGGCGTTGGCCGCAGAACTCGGCCCGGAGCTGGATAACGATGCCGCCGACGCGTTGCTGTCTTACTTTGCGCCATTCCAGGACGGCTTCCAGTACCTTGAGACGGAGGCTGCGGAATTGCCACCGGTTCGGTATCCCGCGCGCAACTTTCGAATTCCGGAGCCGGAGGAGAACCCGCTCGGCGCCTGGTACGTCAAGACGGAATTGAAAGGCGCGGCTAAAGGCCCGTTACATGGCCAACGCGTGGCCATCAAAGACAGTATCTTCGTTGCCGACGTGCCGATGATGTACGGCACATCGGTGCTCGAAGGTTTCAAACCCGATTTCGATGCAACGGTCGTAACCCGCCTGCTCGACGCCGGCGCCGAGATTGCCGGCAAGGCGGTCTGCGAGTATCTGTGCCTTTCCGGCGGCAGCATCACGGCCAGCACCGGATTCGTCCGCAACCCACACGACCCTGACTACTCGGCCGGCGGTTCCTCATCCGGAAGCGCTGCGCTGGTCGCCAGTGGCGCCGTCGACATCGCGCTCGGCACCGATCAGGCTGGCTCCGTGCGCATCCCGTCCAGCTGGTGCGGCACGGTCGGCATGAAAGCCACCCAAGGGCTCGTGCCCTTCACCGGCATTCCCGGGATGGAAGCCAGTGTCGATCATGTCGGGCCAATCACGGCCATGGTCGCGGACAATGCATTAGCGCTGGAAGTACTCGCCGGAGCTGACGGGCTGGACGGGCGGCAACGCGAGACGCTGGTACACGAATACACGGAAGTGCTCGGCAAACCCGTTGCCGGCATGAAGATTGGCGTGCTGCGCGAAGGTTTCGGGCAGCCGGCCTCCGCCGCGGCCGTCGATGAATCAGTTCGAGCTGCCGCGGCACAATTCGCGGCGCTGGGCGCCGACGTCGAGGAAATTTCGGTGCCGATGCACTTGCCCGGCGCGATTATATGGAGCGGCGTGGTCATCGAGTCGGTATGCCATGCGTTGCAGATGGGCGGCGTCAATTTCAACGTCGACAGCGTCTGCTCACCGGCCCTGACCGACGCGATGCTCGGCTGGAAATCGCGTCTGCAAAACCTGCCGGTAAACGTGCTAATGGTGCTGGTATTTGGACGCTATATGGAACGCTACGGTGGCCGGTATTATGCGCGGGCCAAGAATCTCGTACCGCGCCTGCGCCAGGCCTACGATCGGACACTGGCCGAATACGACCTGCTGTTACTGCCGACGACAATCACCCAGGCGTCACGGCTGCCCGCGTCGCAGGAGCAAATGACTGACGACTACATCGTGCAGGACCTGTTCAGCACCAGCGCAAATGCATGCCAGTTCAACATCAGCGGCCACCCGGCGATCTCAATTCCGTGCGGCATGGCGGGCGGACTGCCGGTCGGCATGATGCTTGTCGCAAAACACTTCGACGAACCAACGCTCTACCGCGCTGCATTTGCCTTCGAACAAGCAAAATAGGAAAAATGTCGATGGAACACGGACGTTATGACTATTCACCGATCGTTGAACGTGAGCCTCTGCGGTTTCCAAACGGTGCACGGATTGCGGTCTGGGTCGTGCCGAACATCGAACACTTCGCGTTCGACAGCCCGTCCACGTCGATCGCCGACATTACGGCGAACCTTGTACCCGACGTGCTGAATTACGCATGGCGCGATTACGGGGTGCGGGTCGGAGTATGGCGCATGATCGACGTCATGCAGCAAAACGACATCCGCGGTACCGTCGCACTGAATTCCGACGTTTGCCATCACTATCCGCAGATCATCGAGGCGACACGCGCCCTCGGCTGGGAGCACATGGGCCACGGTAAGACCAATTCCGTCTGGATCAATCAGCAGTCAGAAACAGAGGAACGCGCCCTGATACGGGAGGTGCTGGATACGATCGGCCAGGCGACCGGCCAGCGCCCGAAGGGCTGGCTGAGCCCGAGTTTGACGGAGTCGCTGAATACCCCGGACCTGCTGGCCGAGGAAGGCGTCGAGTACTTGGCGGACTGGGCGAACGACGAGCAGCCCTACGCGATGCAGGTGCGCAACAAAACTCTGCTTTCGATGCCATATTCGATCGAGATCAACGACATTACGGTGTTCCTCGGTAATCACGGCACGGCTGAGGAGTTTTATACGCGTATTGTCGACCAGTTCGACGTGCTGTATGAAGATGGACAGGTTAGCGGGCGTGTCATGTCCATCAGCCTGCATCCGTTTCTGATCGGTCACGGTTTTCGCAGCAAATATCTCGACCGTGCACTGAAATATATCCGCTCACGCGAGGAGGTCTGGCTTGCAACCGGCACGGAAATCTCGGATTGGTACCGAAACAGATAAATAAAACAGCATGCCGATGTTCGAATTTGCGCCGGGGCAGGCGAGCGGAAATAAGTTTATTATGTTGGGCCAAGTCAGATCACTCGGATAAAGCACGATCGGCCCGTCGCAAGAGACGACAGCAGCGAATCGGAGGTGCTCGATGAACGGCATGACAACGACCCGGCGTGGTTTCGTGTCGGGCGCTGCGGCGCTCGGACTTTCATTGAAGTACGGATGTTCAACCGAGACTCCGGAACAGGCGCCAGCACGAATCTACCGTGGCTGGGAAGACCTGATGCGCGAAAAGTGGACCTGGGACCGCGTCGTCCGCGGCACCCACGGCACCAACTGCCAGGGCGGTTGTGCATTCAATGTCTATGTCAAGGACGGCATCGTCTGGCGCGAGGAGCAGCAGGGCGAATACGGTCAGTTAGACCCAGACACTCCGGACTATGGACCGCGAGGCTGCCAGAAGGGGCTGCGGCACGCGAAGTACATGTATGGCAAGCAACGGATCCTGTATCCGATGAAACGCGTGGGTCAACGGGGTGAGGGCAAGTGGGAGCGTGTTACCTGGGACCATGCTCTGGCCGAGATTGCCGACCGCTTTATCGATACCTTCGTCGACCATGGCCCCGAGTCGATCACATTTGGCCTGGGTACCCAGATGCTCATGAAACGTGGGGCATTCATGGCCCTCGGCCGTTTCGCCAACCTTAGCGGAAGCCACTTGCCGGAAGCGTTCGCGGGCGTCGGCGATCTGCCCACCGGCGTGTACCTGACCGTGGGCGAGCCATTGCTGGGCGACACCGCGGCAGCAATATTCAAATCACGAACCTGCCTGATCTGGTATGCCAACCCGGCGGTCACTCGAATCCCGGAGGCGCATTTTTTCTGGGAGGCCCGATATAACGGCACGGAGGTCATCGCGATCTCGCCCGAATTTACGCCCACGGCCATGCACGCAAGCAAATGGGTGAACCCGAAGCCGGGTACCGATGCAGCGCTAGCCCTGGCAATGGCGCACACGATCATAGAGGATCGCAGTATCGATACTGCCTACATCCGGGAACAAACCGATCTCCCGTTTCTGGTGCGCACAGACAACCAGCGATTCCTGCGCGCGACCGATCTGGGCGACTTGGGTGAGCAGGCAGACCAGCAATTTTTTTTCTGGGATGAGGCCAGCGGCGAACTCGCACCCGCGCCAGGCACCGGGTTTGTCGTGCCGCCGCCGGGGCCACCTGTTCCGGAAACAACAGAGCGCCTGTCACTGGGGGCTCTGGAGCCCGCGCTGGAAGGTAATTGGACAGTTGAAACTGTCGATGGTCCGGTGGACGTCACTACGGTCTTTGAACTCGTCAAGGCGCACTTGACGAACTTCACGCCGGAGCACGCCAGTGAGATCACGGGGGTGCATGCGGATGTGATCCGCGAGACTGCCCGCACATTTGCGGCTGCCAAACCGGCGATGATTTTTTGCGGCTTTCGGGTCTGCAAGTGGCTGCATGGCGATCTGTTACAGCGCTCGATGATGTTGCTGCTGTCGATTACCGGTAACCTGGGCAAGCCGGGCAGCGGTCTGCAGCTGATGAACCTGGCGTCTGGAGGAGATCAGGCTGCATTTTGGTTCGATGGCGTACCACCCGGGATGCGCGGGACGACTCTGTCCCGCTGGGACTATACCCACGCCGACGGTCAGGCCCTCAATCGCGAGGTGTACGGCGAGGAGATCGCCAACCGGTTCGACCACTACTTCCAGGAATCCGTCCGCAAGGGGTGGTTCCCGGATTACAGTCGTCTGCCCTGGAAAATGGGCTTTTTCCTGGGCACTAATGCTGCCAACTGGCGGGCCTCGGGCAAGCGCTGGCGGGAAGAAGCCTTCGAGCAGCTTGATCATATTGTCGCCTGTGCAACGGACATGGGTGTTACCCCCATGTACGCGGACTATGTGCTTCCGGTAGCACACCACTATGAACGCCAGGATCTCATGCTTTGGCCCTGGACACCCTACCTGCAGGTTCTGGATGCGGCCGTGCCGCCGCTGGGCGAGTCCGTGGATGACTTTGAGCTGCTCGAGCGGCTGGCCCGCGCCATTAGCGAGCGGGCGCAGGCGCGGGACGTGAAGCCCATCGAAGATAACGTCAACGGCATGTCGTTAAAGCGGGACTTAACCCAGTTCCACCGCTTATTCACCAAGGATGGGGCCTACACCAGCATGCGTGATGCCCTGGATTTTATGCTTGCTATGAATCCCGGCCTGCCAAAAGAGTCGTTCGATACGTTGGCGCAGAACGGTATTACTCGCTTACCGGACTCCGAGGGCGTGATATTCGGTCCTGGTTCTCCGTATAGCGTTGCCCTGATCCGTAGCGTGAAGGATAAGAAGCCCTATAACACGCTCACGGGTCGCCAACAATTCTATATCGACCACGAATGGTTCCTGCAGGAAGGCGAAGCCTTACCCACTCACCGTGCGCCCCTGGCGGTCAAAGGCTATCCGCTGCGATTCCTGCAGGGTCACGCCCGCCACGGCATTCACAGTATGTGGCGAGATGATTCGCTACTGGTGAGCCTGCAACGGGGAGAACCGGATATTTACGTTAGCCAGGCGGACGCTCGGGATCGTGATGTGGAAGACGGTGACGTGATCCGCGTTTTCAACACCCTGGGAAGTTTCGTCGCAGTGGCCCACGTGACTTCGGCCATGCAACCGGGGATGACCTACATGTACCACGGCTGGGACCCGATGATGTTCAGGGGTCGGCAGAACTTCGGTGCCATAATATCAACAGCAGGTTTGATCAAGCCGACCACAGTCGCAGGTGGACAAGGCCACGTGAATTTCCGGAGCGCTATGTTCGAACCCAATGCCACGTTTCAGGACCTGACCTGCGACTTCGAACTGCATGCCGAAGCTGAAGCCTGACAGGTCAAGGAAAATCCTGGGCCAGGAAAGGATCAGAAAAAAGCGTCGGACCGTAATTTTTTGAGAAAAATCGCCAGCTAGCCCTGTTTTTCTCTAAATATTTTTATTTCTTACCATGATCCCGGGCGACGACCAGATACATCGCCGGTACGATGAAGATCGTGAATAGCGTGCCGATGGACATGCCGCTCGCGATCACCAGCCCGATGTCAAAGCGGCTGACCGCACCGGCCCCGGTCGCCAGCAACAGCGGCACCACACCGAGAACCATCGCCCCGGTCGTCATCAGTATGGGGCGCAACCGGGTCGCTGCCGCCTGCTCGATCGCCGCGCGTTTTGCCAGGCCTTCCTGCTCCTGTAACTGGTTGGCGAATTGCACGATCAGTATGCCGTGCTTGCTGATCAAGCCGATCAGTGTAATCAGCCCGACCTGCGTATAGATATTGATTGTCGCCGCGCCGAGCGTTAGAAACACGAGCGCACCGGCAATCGACATTGGCACGCTGATGAGCATGATCAACGGATCACGAAACGATTCAAACTGCGCGGCGAGCACCAGGTAAATGATGATCAGTGCGAAGAAAAACGTAATGATCAGGTTGCTGCCTTCCTGCATGAACTGGCGCGACGATGCCGCGTAGTCGAACGTGTAACCCTGCGGCGCGATCTCGCGTATCTTGTTCGCGAGGAACTGCAGCGCCGTGCCGACCGCGACACCCGGCGCCGGCACACCAGACAGCGTGACCGAGTTCAGTTGTTGGAAACGCCTGAGCTCCTGCGGCTGGACGGAAGTCTCGAATGAAATCAGGCCCGACAGCGGGATCAGGTCGCCGGAGCGCGTCGCGATCGGGAAGGTGCCGATCTGCTCCGGATTCTGGCGATAACGGCGCTGCACCTGCGGGATCACCTTGTAGCTGCGGCCCTGGATGCTGAAACGATTCACATAGGCTCCACCGAGCATGACGCCAAGCTCGTCGCCGAGCTGTTGCATGTCTATGCCGAGGCTCGCTGCCTTCTCGCGATCGATGATAATCTCAGTCTGCGGCCGGTCGTATTTCATGTCGATATCGGCAAACGTGAACAGTCCGCTCTCGTCAGCCGCGCTGAGCAGTTGCTGCGCGATGTCGTACATCGCCAACGGCTCGTCGGTCGAGCCGACCACGAACTGCACCGGCAGGCCGCCGCCGGCGCCCGGCATCGGTTGCAGACCGAACGCGACGGACTGCAGGCCTGCAATCTCATCGGCCCTGGACTGCACATCGGGCAGCAGCTCCATCAGCGACCGCTCGCGCTCGCTCCACGGCTTCAGCACGATACCGGACAGCGCGAAGTTGCTGATCGTCGCGGTATTACCCATGCTGCCGTTGAACAGGAACGTCTGCTCGGTCTCGGCTAATTCTTCGTAGGCGCTCGTCAACGCCGCCGTGTAACGTGTCAGCTGTTCCAGCGACGTATTGGCCGCGGCCGTCGACATGATCAACGCGATGCCCTGGTCCTCCATCGGCGCGAGCTCCTGATCCGACGTCACGAACATGAAGTAGATGCTGACCAAGACAATAACTGCAAACGTCATCGTAACCGGCACGTAATCCAGCGTTCGGTGCAGCAGCCCGTGGTACGCGCGCCGCAGCCGCCCGAACTGCCGATCGAGGAAGCTCGACAGACCGCGGTCGCGCGTGTCGTGGCCGAGCAACCGCGAACACATCATCGGCGACAGCGTCAGCGCGACGACACCCGAGATGATTACGGCTCCGGCCAGCGTGAACGCGAACTCCCGGAACAAGCTGCCAGTCAACCCCCCGGAGAATCCGATTGGCGCATACACAGCGAACAAGGTGATCGTCATCGCGATGACCGGTGTAGCCAGTTCTCGCGCACCGGTGACCGCAGCATCCATCGGCGGCTTACCCTCCTCGATATGGCGCTGGATGTTCTCGACGACGATGATTGCATCGTCGACGACCAGGCCAATCGCCAACACCATCGCCAGCAACGTCAGCAGGTTGATCGAATACCCCAACGCCATCATGATGCCGGCCGCGCCGATCAGCGACAGCGGAATCGCGACGATCGGTATCACTACGGAGCGCACCGAGCCGAGGAACAGGAAGATCACGACCATGACGATCAACGCCGCTTCGGTCAGTGTCTTGATGACCTCAGTGATCGCGTCCTCGATGTAGCGCGTTTTGTCGTAGGAAATCATGCTCTCGATATCGTCCGGCAGCTGGGCGACGATATCCGGGAACATCGCACGGATTTCGCGGATGACCACCAGCGCGTTCGCCGTCGGCAGCACATCGATCGCGATGATCGTCGCGACCTTGCTTTTGAATGCGACCGACGTGTCGTAGTTCTCGGCACCAAGCACCACGGTCGCAATATCGCGCAGCCGGATGAGCGCGCCGTCGCGCTCGGTCACGACCAGCTCACGGAACTCGTCGGCCGACTCGAGATCCGTCGCGGCATTCAGGTTCACCGAGATCGCGTCGCCCTTCGTCTTGCCGATAGCCGCCTGATAGTTATTGGCAATCAATGCCTGGTAGATATCGCGCGGCGTAATGCCTAATGCATGCATGCGGGCCGGATCCAGCCAGATGCGCATTGCGAAGTTGCGTCCGCCAACGATCGTGGCCCGCCGCACGCCGGGCACGGCCTCGAGTCTTGGCTGCACGACGCGCACGAGGTAATCGGTGATCTTGTTCGCCGGGCGCGTCTCGCTCGTGAAGCTCATATACATCGCCGAAGTCGTCTGACCGACGGCCAGCTCGATGACCGGCTCCTCGCTGTCGGCCGGCAGGTCCGGGCGCACGCGGTTAATCTTCGACTGGATCTGCGTCAGCGCGTCGTACGGCGGGTAATTCAGTTCCAGGTAGACCGAGATATCGCTGACGCCCTGGATGCTGCTCGACTGGATATAGTCTATGCCGTCGGCGCTGGCGATCTCGCGCTCGAGCAGCGTGGTGATAAATCCTTTGACCAACTCCGAATCCGCACCGGTGTACAGCGTCGTGATGTATACGACGGCCGATTCGCTCTTCGGGTACTGGCCGACGTTCAACAGTTGCAACGAGCGCAATCCGACCAGCAGCATCAGCAGACTGACAACGATCGCGAGCACCGGACGGCGGATGAAAATATCTGTGAATTTCATCGTTGTGACTTCGCGAATTCAGGCGCGCGTGCTAGCCAGGACCCGCTAGTTATTCTCCAGCACTGATGTAGCCTCGTTGCTGACGAGGACGCTATTGTCGATAACAACGCGCGCATTGTTGCGCAGCTTGATCTGCCCGGCCGTCACGACCGTCTCGCCGGGCGTCACTCCGGACAGGATCGCGACCTGATCGCCACGGGTATCGCCGATCTGTATGAAACGACTCTGCGCGATCAGGCTCGTATTGCCGCTGGCGTCCGTCGTTTCTTCAAGAACGAAAACCGAGTCGCCGTACGGGCTGTATGTGATCGTCGACTGGGGCAATGTGACGACTTGTTCCCGGACGGGTAGTTGTATTGCTATCTCCGCGAACATGCCCGGCAGCAACTCCTCAGATTCGTTTTCGATGAGGCCTTCGAGCCGGACATCGCGTGTCTGTGCACGCACCTGTGGCGAGATCGCCGTGACCCGGCCTTTGAACTCGCTGTCCGGATACGCGTCCACGCGGATGGTCAGCGGCTGGCCGACGCGCACGAGGCCGATCGAGCGCTGCGGCACGGGAAAATCAACGAGGATTTTGTCGAGCGCCTCGAGCCGCACGATCGGATCGCCCGGCTCAACGAACTCGCCGAGATCAACCTGACGAATACCGATGCGCCCGCCGAACGGCGCGCGTATCGTCTTCTTATCGATGAACAGGCGCACGTTGCGTGCCTGCGCCACGGCGCGATCGCGGTCAGTCTTGCGCGTATCGTACTCGAACTGTGAATTCAGATTTTTGTCCAGCAGGTCCTGCGCGCGCACGAGGTTGAGTTCCGCCAGTTCCACATCTGCCTCGAGCGCTTCCAGGCGGGCGCGCTCATCATCAACGTATTGCTGGGCGAGTAAATCCCCCTTTTCGACCACCGCGCCGGACTCGAAACGCAGCTCGGTAATAATGCCGGCTTCCTGCGCCGTGATATCGACACCCTGACTGGCGCGCAGTGTGCCGACGGACGGAATCACCGGCGCCCAGGTCTCGGCGCTGGCCATCGCCGTTGAGACGGTGACAGCAGGCACCGGTTCATTGCTCATGCGCAGGTTCTGCTGATAAGCCTGAAAAGCTTTCCAGCCGAACACGCCGCCGAAAAAGACGCCGACGACAAACAGCATGAGTGTCATTCGTCTAAACATTTCAGATCATTATAGTCTGTAAAAATTACCGGCTTTATTTTCTCAAGCGGAAAATAAACCCGGTAGCTATTTTATTATCGCATTTCTGAGGCCCACAGTTTGCTCACCGACGTCCGTCATACCACAACCCCAGTTGCTGCTTATCATACGGTGCGCGGCGTGGCCGCAGACCGAGCCGGAAGAACTGACCGGCAATTTCTTTTCCGCTGTACAGTGCCATTTTCCGCGAAGACGTCTCCAATGGATGCGCTGTAAGAATGACAAATTTCAGGTCATGTTGGCGTGCCCATTTCTTGATTCGTCGGCTCAGATCAATTTCCTCGGTAACATAAAGAGCCTCGTTGAAACCACCGATATCACGAAATACATCGGCACGACACACCAAAAGCGATCCGGCCGCCCAGTGGCACATGATCGACACACGACTCCACAACCACAACGTGAATCGCGCCCAGCGCGGCAAACCCTCCATTTGCATCGTGCTACCACAGCCAATCGCTGTTCCACTACTAATCAGAACGACGATTTCCGAAAGCAAACCCGGGTTCAAAAAACTGTCGGCATCGATGAACATGAACCACTCACCGTTCGCCATGGTCGCACCGGCATTACGCGCCCGTGCGATCTGGTTGATTGGTTCAAAACAGATTCGCGCACCCGCCTGGCTCGCCAGTTCGGCAGTGCGGTCAATGGAATTGTTGTCGACTACAATAATCTCCGAGCGGAAGCCGAATTGTCTATTCGCCGCAAGCGCTGTGTCGATTGATTCCAGACAATGCGTAATAAGCCGTTCTTCGTTGTAGGCCGGAATGATAATCGACAGCTGCATCGACGTATGAGTCATCAGATCGGGATCAAATGTTGTCTGACTCCGTTTAATCTATTTTTTTTTAAACAACAGGATGAATCGATCAGTTTTTCCGCGAATCGTTTTGTCGAACACGTTCTTCGTTCTGTCATCGTCGGGATTACGCAAGGCGTCACTTCTCTTAACAAAACGAAATCCATTACCCTCAATATCCTGTTTCGCGAACGCTTCATCTATTCGATGGATGTCTTGGGTTTCACTGTTGCCCGACCCGTCGGCGGCAGCATGATCAACGATCAACAGTTTCCCACCCGGTTTAAGCGCCGCGCGCAGCTGAGAAAAGAAATCGGGCACCTCGGCGCGCTCAAATCCGGCCTCCGGATTGTAGTAATACAAATCGTGGTAAGACATCACCATCAACGCGGCATCCATACTTTCCGGGCTTAGCTTCAGGTTATCGATTTCACTCCTGAGAACGCGGATACTCCCAACCTGATTGTCGATGTAGCGATCCTGCAAGTATTTCTCGACCCATTTCCCATAGCCATAATTATTGTGCAGAATTACGGTGCCCTGTTCACCGACAACACCGGCAAGTAACTCGGAATAATAGCCCCCGCCGGCAAAGACATCGATAACCGCCTGTCCCTCGCTGAGATCGAGCAATCCAAGGACCACCGCAGGTTTACTGCGTTCATCACGCTTGCGGTCAGCCTCGGTACGATTTTCATTCACGATCGCCCTAACAATGGCATCTGCATCGGCTGATGCCGGTGCTGCAATAAATGGCCCCAGAAGGAATGACGCGATCACGATGGAAAGATAAAGTTTCATTTGATATGTCCTTTATGGCACTTTAATTTTTTTACTCTCTTCCAAATGAACACGGAAAACAGGTACCCCATTTATTTTTAATAAAAATAAATGGGGTACCTGTTTTCCGTGTTCTGTCGGTCTCAGGTCAAGAAAAAGCGCGCGTGACGGCCCGACGAACTGCATCGTGCGCGCCTTGCATCAGCGGCGTACCGTGAGCACTAACCAACGCATCGAATTCGAGTTCCAGCAACCGTTCGCAATCCGGCTGGATAGAGCCCCCTTCCTTCGTCAGGTACTTCAACCAGAACGGGCCGACCAGCGCGCTCTTCGGAAAGCCGATGAATGGCATCATCAATTTTGCCAGCAATGACTGCCGCCCGTAATCCCCATAGTGCTGTATACCGTCACAGGTGATCAGTATTCCGGCACCACGCTTCAGCAACACGGCACACTCAGGTTGGCTCGTCTCGCGAAACACAAATAGTTCAGCGTCCGGAATCGGCAACGGCCCGCCTTCGGTCAATTCGTGATCCGGTTTCGGTTCGGTGTATTTATCAGACCCGGCCTGGCACCAGAACTCGGCACTGAAACGCGCGACCGAGTACGGATCGTCCACCCCGTGAAAAACGCCGAGCCGCATAACGTGCCGCACGGCGCCGAGTGCCTCGATGGTCGCTTCGCCGTCAGACGACAAGCGTATCGGATTCAGAAGTGTTAACTCGGTGCCG
>PVMK01114490.1_pt1 | contig 71178 bp, 71 predicted proteins | sample 1853481 | NCBI WGS metagenome assembly PVMK01 (sample SAMN08533507, study PRJNA380276) | Marine sediment metagenome, whole genome shotgun sequencing project.
TTAGGCACTGGGCACGGACGTCGACTCGCATCCCGACGGCCAGGGACGCTGGGTCGAACGCGGCGAGGATGCATCGCCCGTGTTTGGCCGAGTCAGGAGGGGCGAGCCACAAGATCTCACCGTCGAGGCCCAACATGTAGACGCTCTGAAAACTGACCGCCACTACCCGACCTGTGAAGGCCGGTGAGGCGACAAGTGCAGCCGCCCGGGAGCCAATCACACGCGCAGGCACGCGCTCGGCTTCCTCCCCGGGTGCAGGCTTGACCGAGGGTCTCGTGACGACGTTGTGAGATTGTGTGACAGACATGGCTCTACCTAGGGTTGCTCGAACTCGTGGGGTTTCGCGACCGCGAAACCCCCCGGATGAGGGGAATTGACGACAACAGCGTCATCCCGGCGACGAATCTGTCCCGAATCGGCCTGGTGGGAACTCGCGAGTCGCCATGTGATGAAACCTCCTGTGTCGAGTCCTCATCGTCGCACGGAGGCTGTTGCGAGGCCTAGAGGCGAACGTCACAGCGCAGGTCCAGAGCAGCTGCGGTGCGGCCAGCACGATACCGAGCAGTAACGCCAGACGCCCAAAGCTGTTTCCCTGCTCCACCGTCTCCTGGTGGCCACCAACCCCTCGTCGGGTTCGAGGTCACATCAGGTCGTCGAGCAGTTGTGCCAGCTCTGGATCTCCGCCGGCGGGGGGTGTCCATTCGACGTGAACCACCTCGGCGTCTTGACCACGCACGCTGTCGGCGAACTGAAGTGCCCCAATGTTGACGACAATGGGTCCGTTCCGCAGTAGTTGATCGAGATCGTTGTTCGCGGTCATTCTCCCTGGCTCCATGCAAGCGCCAAACCGAACTCTGCAGCCTGGGCGCTGCTCGGCATGAGTACGACGCCCGCGTCCTCGAGCGTTTTGCGTTGGTAGGCAAGATTCTGGGGGTCACCGTCCGTACCGCACACCGAGGCAACCACAGCCAGTCGACCACCACGCCGGTCGACGATGGCCTTCGCCTCTCTTATCTCCTCCACCAGATCCCCAGCTGGGTCGGGAGCAGCGTTGTATCCGAGTACGAAATCGAGCAAGAGAACGGCGACCTCTGGATCCTCAGCCTCTCGCAGGATCCGATCCTTGCGCAACGTCGGATCGATCATGGGATGAGGACGTCCTTCTGTGTAGAGCTCGGAGCCCATGTCGACCAGCGTGTGCTCGATGCTGATGTCCGGGTCGGATAGCTTCGACATTCCGTCGATCGGTGCGTTGGAATGCACAGCGAGTCCCGAGCGGCGCATGAGATGTTGGGCCTGGTAGTTGAAGGTGCCTCCGGCGAAGATCCCTCGGATGTACTTCTGGTTCGGCGCCATCCCGGCCGTCTCAGAGGCGATCAGATCATGTTCGGTCCAGACTTCGAGCCCGGACCGACGTGCCGGCACTCCGGTTACCGCTTGAACGGCCAGTAATGCCGCTTCGTCCAGCGTCGTGGCAGCAGATATCTGCGACTCGGTCCCGGTGAGCGGGTAGTCGTGGCCGATGAAACAGGTGATGACCGGCTTGCTACATTCGTTGAGTTCGGGCAGGAGCCGCCGGAGGGTCTCGGCACCGGGAGGTTTGGATACCAATGCGATCACCTGGGTCTCAGGATCGGCCTCCAGCGCCGCCAGAGCTGCGAGAGTAGAGATACCGCCGACAGCGTCGGAGAGATCCCGTCCTCCGGTCCCAAGAGCATGCGAGATGCCCAGCCCGCTCTGATGTACCAGGCTCGTGAATTCCTGAAGGCCCGACCCCGAGGCTGCTATCACTCCGATGGGTCCGCGCCGGACCACGTTGGCGAACCCCAGACCGACGCCGGCCACGATAGCGGTTCCGCAGTCGGGACCCATGACGATGAGTCCGCGCTCTCTAGCGAGTTCCTTGAGGGTGAGTTCCTCCTCTGGCGACACGTTTCCGCTGAACAGGAACACGTTCAACCCGCGCTCGAGAGCCCGACGGGCCTCGGCTGCTGCATACTCGCCGGGAACGGAGATGACGGCGAGGTTTATGTCAGGCTTGATCTCCAACGCCGCTTCCAGGGTGCGTGTCGTCGGGGCCCCGGCGTCGAGCGGGGTCAGTACGAGCAAGTCTTCGAGACCGCTGAGGACAGCTTCGATCGTTCCGTCATGCTCCCCCCTGAGCGCGACCATGAGGTCGTTCGGGCCGGCACTCGAGATCGTCTCGTCCAAGAACCCCATATCGGCCAGGAGTTGCTTGTTCTTCTCGGTTCCCATGAGGACCGCTACGTCGTCGATACCGGGATTGGTCTGAAATGCGCTGCGCGATTCGCATCAGGAAGATGGAGTCGAAGTACCGGTTGCGCTTGACGACGTCGCTGATGGCATGCTCCACCTCCCCTCAACCGACACGTTGATGGGCGTCACGGTACTTCTCACCGAACCTCACCAGAGCCTTCTCGAAACACGCCATTGGGGGCCGGACCAGTCCCGCACCGATGAGGGGATAGCCTGGATCCTTGTGTGCGATGGCGGTATCGATGATCGGGAGGGTATTTGTTTGAACAACTTTGCGAATGTCGATCCCGAGAGCGGTGCCCTCGAAACTCAGCGCCGGGATGCGGTAGTCGGGGCTCGTCCCGACCGTGATCTGCCGCATTTCTCGCGAGAGCGCCAACGATTCCCTCTGGAGTCCCTCCCACGAGGTTCAGGATGCTGGGGGCCCCACCGAGCACGAAAGCCGCCCCAGCCGACCGTCTCCGTGATCGCCGAATCGCCAATGTCCCTACCCGCGTCTTCGGCGCGATAGCCCGGGAGGAAGAGGCCTTCCACGACCGGAGCGGGGGCGGTGAACCATTCGTCTCCCAGTCCGCTGACCTGTATACCGAACTCTGTACCGTTGCGGGCCATCGCCGTGACAACCGTGCTGTATTCGATTCCACGCGCGGGATCGACGATCGCCTTGGCTGACGCCATTGACAATCCGAGGAAGAAGAGCGGGGTGACCTGCGAGGAGGTACATGGTGGGAACCAGTGCTTCCTCCGACACGCCGGCCTGGACCATGGGAGCCGCCATGGCGGCAGCGAAGAGGCTCGACGCGGCGTTGGGCCCGGTTGTGGAGTTCGTCGCCCATGTAGATCGCCTGGGCGAGGATGGGTTTCAGGCTCAGACCACCCATCTGGCGGATACCCGCACGGATTGTGGGCGCCCAGACGTCCCGCCATCGCTCCAAGGCTTCGAGGGCGTCCTCGCTGAACTCGCCGAACTGCTGGCGCCCTTCCACCTGGCGGCAGAAAGCCCGGTTCCCGAAGGCCCGGTTCTCGACAACAAAGACCCACATCGAGGGTGTGATGGTGCCCGCCATGGGCCCGACCGCCCGGTTGTGGTGATTCGGCTCGAGGGTGATCTCCCCGCGCTCCAGCATTCCTTCAGCCTCGTCGGGGGTCTGCGCCCACTTCTCGAAAAGGACAGCTCCGATCATCGCGCCTCGTTGCGCTCCTGACATTCTCGACCACTCGACGGGAGGACCGGCGTGGAGCACCTTTCTGTAGGTGAGACCCGGGATCACTTCCCCGGCGGGGGCGAGATCGATCAACACGGGATCACCCGCCACCAACCGGCTCATGGCCTCCGCATTCGCCGCTTCGATCGCTTGGACGATGTCGCCTGTCATCTCTGTTCTCCTTTGCATGTGATCCTCGCCAAATGGGGTCGGGCCATCGACGCCGAAGGCGCCGGATTCCCTTGCTCGCCCATACCCGACGGTTGTCCGCTTGCGTCATCAGCATCTCGGTCACTGCTCCCGCGACTTGTCGTAGCCGCGAGACGCTGCCGGGTTGTAGATCGTCTCCGAGGGCATCTCCTTGGCGGGATGCTCCGATTGCGAGTCATAGATACCTCTTGGCGGGTCACCGGCGGACGTCTCCGTCGCACCGATGACCCGGATGGTCGTTCTGATAGCTCTAACTGGGGCTTCCGACTACGCCCAAGACGAACCAGTCCACTGAGCCCATGAGGTCCGCAGTGAGCTCTTCGCCCGCTGCGACCCGCACTACCCCGTCCTGATCGACGATCGGGCCGGCGAAGACCACCTTCGTCCCTGACTCGATATCCGCCCGCGCCTGGTGGACCGCGTCCTTGACTTCCTGCGGAACCTTGGGGCCGTATGGCGCCATGGCCATGCAGCCATCGTTAATGCCGCAGCGGAGGAAGATTGGCTCCCAGGTTCCGTCGATCACGGTCCGGGTCAACCAAGTAAGTGTGTCGCCCAACGTGTACCCGATCCCCGTGACCCAATACTCAGGAGCGAATTGCTGAGCCGCCAGGGATTGGAAGCCGATCGAGTAGACGCCCCGCGATTCGGCCGCTGAGATGACGGTTGCCGGCGAGTCGACATGCATGGTGATGACGTCGGCGCCCTGGTTGATGAGCGAGTTGGTGGCCTCGGCCTCCTTGGCCGCATCTCCCCAGCCGAAGGTGTAGGCCACGACGGTTTGCGCATCGGGATTGACCGACTGCGCGCCCAGCTCGTACGCGTTGATGAACGTCAGCGTCCATCCCAGCGGGAAGGCGGCCACGAACCCCAGCTTGTCGGATTCGGTCATCAGGCCCGCCGCCACCCCCATCATGTACCAGGTATCCGGCGGTTCGCCGAAGAAGTTCGCAAAGTTCGCCCCCATCTCCCACCCGCCGGCATGTTCGAAGATCACGTCCGGGTACTTGTTCGACAGTTCGAGCGCCGGGTACTGGTGATTGAAGGCGGTGGCGATGATCATCCCGGCTCCCTGCTGGATCATGTTCTCCATCGTGGAAATCGCCCCGGCTTCCTCGGGGACATTCTCCGCTTCGATGATCTCAACACAGGAGATGTTCTCGCCGATGGCCATGACGCTGTCGTGCATGGCCTGGTTGTAGCCAGCATCGGTCACCGGGCCGCCATACAGCGCCCCAATGATCAGACACGGGCCGGCGGCCGTGGTAGCGGTCGCGGCGGTCGTGGTAGCGGTCGCGGCGGTCGTGGTCGTGACGGTACCGGCGTCAGCGGTACTGGTCGTGGTGGTCGCGGCACCCTCGCCGCATGCCGCGGCAACCAAAGCAAAGACAAGTGTGAGCGTCACCAAGAGAGCCTTGGAACTGGTAGAGAAACTCATTTCGGCCTCCTTTCGGCCCGAGCCAACAATTGCTCAAACGTTTCAATGTTCGAGGAAATGCATCGCGATGGTTAGAGGCGAAGGTCCCGAACCCAGCGGTACTTCGTAAGCATCCCGCCGTTCGCGCGGGTGTCAGGGCGGCGAATCGGCCGGACCAGACACGGACCAAACGGTGGACGAGTCACTGACTGTCGAGGCGAATCGTTGGATTGCTGTTGTGTGCAGATGAATACCGAGGCTTGGCCGACCTCTCTTGGCTGATTGCGGTGTGCCAGGTTGGTGCGTGACGGTAGGAGTCGCTTTGCGACGGCGACAGCGGTGTGAGACACTTGGTGATAGGCCCATAACGCTCCGGATTTCGAGACCGGCGACCCGGCTTGGGAAGTGCCGATAGCGAGTGGGCGAGGGTATCGAGGAGGTGACATGGCTGAGAGCGCCGGAGTTGGCCTTCGTGACATGGTCGAGGGTGAGGAAGTCAGAGGCATGTGGGCGTGGACCCTGCTGCGCCTCCTGCTCGGCTGGTCTTTCCTGTGGGCGTTTCTGGACAAGATGTTCGGGTTGGGGTTCGCTACGTGCCGTCTCGAGGACGGAGCCATCGATTTCGGGTGTGACGCGGCCATGATCCAGGGCGGGTCACCGACGTACGGGTTCTTGACCTTCGCGACTCAGGGAAGCCACACCGGAGGGTTGTTCGACTGGATGGCGCCGTCTGCAGCTGATTCGATCAATTTCGCCGATGTCTTGTTCATGTTGGCGCTGCTGCTGCTCGGGGTGGCGCTGATGCTTGGGATCGGCGTCAGGATCGCGGCGGTCGGTGGTGCGCTTCTGATGGCTTTCATGTTCCTGGCTGGCGATGTCTGGCCGGAGAACAACCCGGTCAACAGCAGCCACGTCATCGAGTTGGTGGTGTTCCTCGGTATCGCTTACGTCGGTCCCGGCCCTTTCAGTCTCCAGAAATGGGTCGACGGCTTTCCCGCCCTGAGGTGGATCAAGTAGGCCTACCCCCAAAAAGCTTGCACATCGAAATCCGTGCGCTTTTTCTCTCTCTGTCGAGAACACGCCGGTAGCTGCCCAGCACACATCGCACGGGCCGGGCGGAGCCAACCTGCCGGGCACGGGGCGCCGGGAACGGCTCCGCAGAACGGCGCGGAGCGTGCCGCTGGAACTCCTCTCACATCTGGTCCGGGATACGGTCGGGTGCTAGGTCGAATCGGCGTGCCATCGCTCCCACCTCCCGTACGCGCGGCGAAGGGCTGCTCGCCGCTCCGTGAACTCCTCGGGCGTCAGCTCGCCCCTGGCGAACCGCTCCGCCAGGATCTGGTGTGCGTCCCGTTCCCGGGGTGTGCTGCTCAACACTCGTCCCACGCCCCAGACCACGACGACGATCACCGAAAGCAACAACAGCCAACTCAACGCCATCCACCCCCAATCCCAGCCGGTCATGTGGCCGTCGACGTCGGTGAGGATTTGACCCATCCGCAACATGTGTTTCTCTTTCGTTCGGACCCGCCGGCGCACGACCGGGAAGGGACAAACTTCGTTTCCTACACCACACCGTGTGGCTTCGAGTCGGGTGGAAACAGGGTCGAAGGACTCAAAACGAGTCCCTCCGGAAGGCTGACGGACACCGGATTTCTCGAGGCGAGACATCGGGCTTCACGGAAGCAAGATGATTCGGTGGTGGCGTCTCGCCGCCGAGGTTTTCCTAGGAGTGGCTCTCGACCGCAACCGCAATGAGTCCGCCGGAGGCGACCGGGATTTGTCGTCGACAGGTGCTCCGGTGCGGACCCTTCTCGTTCACGCCCGAGGAGACCTCGAAATCGCCGCCGAGGTTCGCCAGATCCTCGTCGAACCTTAGAGCGCGCACCGATAGGTGACCGGTCGTTTCGACAGAAGTGGAGCTATTTTCCCGCTCTTGGCTACGGGCCACATCGGGCCACGGCTCCGCAAATGGCCGTGCCGATAGAGACCGGATCGCGCCCTATTTGCGGAGCCTCTTAAGCGATCGAGCAGAAGCCACCGGGTCGAGCTGCGTCGCCGCCGGTGCGCGTCTAGATCCATCCTCGACGGCGCCGAAGTGCCGGTGCGAGGTAACTCTTTGGTCGGGTGACCGGTACGCCGGCCAGAGCCTTCCGTCGACGACTAGGGCCGGGAGCCCCGTCAATGGCTGCCCGTCATATTGAAGGGTCGCCGTCGGTGTGCCCCGGGGATGTCTTGCCGGCTGGGTAGCCACGCCTGTTCGATTGGCCTGATTCGGATGCGGGCGTCGACGATGCTGAGCCCTTCGCCGGGTCGTTTCACGATGACTGGGTTGAGGTCCAGTTCGCTGATTTGCGGGAAGTGTTCCACCAGTGACGACACTCGCAAGAGGGCTTCGTGTAACGCCTCGATGTCACCTGGTTGGCCTCCCCGGTATCCCTCGAGCAGCCGGGCTGACCGGACCTCGTTGACCATATCGGTTGCGTCGAGGTCGCTGAGCGGGTGGATGCGGAAGGCAACATCTTGCATCAGCTCGACGTAGATGCCGCCGAGCCCAAAGGCGATGAGTGGCCCAAAGAGTGGGTCGTCGGCCATCCCGATGAGTACCTCGTGGCCGCTTTCCACATATTCCTGGATGAGGGCACCGTCGGCGTCGGGTGTAACGGCGGTCACTGCTCGGAATGCCTTACGCACCTCCTCGTCACCTCGGATCCCGAGAGCTACGCCGCCGGCGTCGGACTTGTGGAGAAGCGTTGGGGATGCCACCTTGATGGCTACGGCTTCGCCGTGTTCTCGGGCGATGGCGACCGCTTCCTCCTCGGTGGTCGCGATGCGACCGCTAACCATCGGCAGGCCGAAAGCAGTCAACACCTGTTGGGTTTCTCCAGGATTGAGCCACGAGCCCTCGGTCGCTCGCTCGAGTGCAGACTCCAGCACTGTGGCCACAGCGCGATGGTCGATGTCTGGAAAGGCCCTGTAGGTGCCTTCGGGTTTGGCTCGCCATTCGCCGTACCGTACGGCCGCGCCGAGAGCTCTCGCCGCAGACTCGGGGTAGGGGTAGACAGGGAGCCGATTGGTCTCACTGGAAAGCTCTCGGGGAGCTCCCTGGGCCCGCATGAATACGACGAGGATCGGTTTATCACCGGTGTAGGCAGCCGCAACTTCCCTGAAAGCGGTGGCAACGCTGGGGCCTGCCTCTGAATCGGTGGGTATGTAGATGCCTATCACCGAATCGATCTCGTTGCTGTCGAGCAGGATCTGCAGACAGCTCCGGTATTCGGCCGACCCGGCTGAAGCGATCATATCGACAGGGTTGTTGGTGGCCGCCTCAGGTGGCAGATGGCCGCCAAGGGCGCTCTGCAACGCCCCGGAAAGCTCCGGAAGGACCAATCCTTGGGCTTCGAGCGCATCGGCGGCCAGGATTCCCGGTCCACCGGCGTTCGTTAGCACCGCCACGCGGCGCCCTTGGGGAATCGGTTGGTTGGCGAGCAGGGCGGTGACGTCGAAGAGGTCGCCGAGGGTTTCGGTGCGGATGACCCCGCTGTGGGCGAAGAGCGCGTCGACGGCTACCTCGACATTTGCGAGCGAACCTGTGTGGCTGGCGGCTGCTCGGGCTCCTGACCCCGAACGACCCGACTTGACGGCGACGATCGGTTTACTTCTTCCGATCCGACGTGCCAGGCGCGAAAAGCGCCGTGGATTCCCGAAGGACTCGAGGTAGAGCAGGATGACATCAGTAGCTGGGTCGTCCTCCCAATACATCAGCAGATCGTTCCCGCTGACATCGGCCTTGTTCCCCACTGACACGAAGGTGGAGATCCCGATGTTGAGCTCTCTGGCGTAGTCGATGATGGCCAGACCAAGCGCCCCACTTTGCGACGACATCGCAACGTTGCCTGGCGGCGGTTGCGCGGGTCCGAACTGTCCGTTGAGGCCCACCTCGGGGTCCGTGTTGAGGACACCGATGCAGTTCGGTCCGACCATCCGCATTCCGCCGGATCGAACGATATCGAGTAGCTGTCGCTCACGTCGCCGGCCTTCATCGCCAACCTCGCTGAAACCAGCGGAGATCACCACCAGTACTCGGACACCTTTCTCCACGCACTGCACGGCCACCTCGAGCACCGCCTGGGCCGGTACGGCGACGAACGCAAGATCTACGGAGCCGGGCACGTCGAGAATCGAGGGGTAGGCCTTCACCGAGCGCACCACCTCTGCTTCGCGGTTGACTGGATACACCGGCCCGTCGAAACCGCCCACTAGGAGGTTCTGGAAGAGGCGGCCCCCAACCGAGGCCTCGTCCCTACTCGCCCCGATCACCGCCACAGACGCCGGCTTGAACAATGGCTTCAGCGACGTAGCGGTCGACGACTTCTCGTGTTCGGCGTCAGCCTGGCGAGCGTGCTCGGTATAGGCGGTCGCGATCTCGAATTCGTAGATTCCATGGTCCAGCTCGCGAACCATGTCGTAGCCCGAATGGCGCAGAACGTGGAGCATGCCTTTGTTGTCGGCGAGCACGTAGGCACGGAAGGCAGTGACGTCGTGGAGTCGTCCGTACGCAGCCAACTGTTGCAACAGCAGCGTTCCGACGCCGCGACCCTGAAAGGCGTCCTCGACGAGAAACGCGACCTCTGCCGTTGTCTCGTCGCTGCGCCCGTCCTCCACTAACACGTCGTAACGACCTACTGCGACCATTTCACCGTCGTGGAGGACGACAAGGGCCATCCGGTCGCGGTAATCGACGTTGGTGAAGTACTCGAGCTCCTCGCTGGTGAGCTCAGTCTTGGCGCGAAAGAACCGGTAGTAGGCACTCTCGGGCCCCACCCGAGCAAAGAAGCGGGTTTCGAGTTCGGCGTCCTCTGGACGGATGGGTCGCATCCGGACCGTTTCCCCATCCATCAGAACGACGTCGAAGTCGAACTCGGCTGGGTATTCAGTCACGACGGAGCTTCGGCAGCGACGGTCGACTTCGCCAACATGTCTTATCTCCCACGGTTAGCTGCAAAGGTCATGCACGAGATCGTACAAAGGTCAGTCGGTCTGAGACGCTTGACAACCCTACCGCTCCACCGATCGCCTTAGAGGCTCCGCAAATAGGGCAGCGATCTGGTCCCCGTCGGCAGGGCCATTGCTGAGCCGTGGCCCGAGCGGGCCGTAGCCAAGAGCGGGAAACGAAGGCGAAGCGGATAAGACTTGAGATGGTCGGGTGGCGGCCAGAGAACTCCGCTGAGCCGGGGCCCGAGCGGCCTGCCACGCAGTGGCAAGAGCGGGAAACGATGGCCTCACTTCTGTCGAGACGACCGGTCACCTATCGGTGCGGGCTCGTGCGAGGGTTGTGAGCTGGTCAAGCACCCACGGTCGATGCCCTCGTTGGCATCTACTCGATGAGATCTTGCGCCGCGTGTGCTGCGTGTAGCAAGTTGGGGGAAACTGCAAACGCTGCGAGTCGTGGGAAACTCTGCGCGACGATGATCGGTGACGCCGCGACGATTCAGAAGTGCAACCATGGTTGTAGCAGCCCAGTGCCCGCACCGCTGCTCGACCATCTGGCAAATACAGCTGCCAGAAGTGACGTTTGCCTCTATTCGATTGGGCAGCGGCGGAGCACTCTCAAAGTCGACACACGGGGGTGTGAGACATTGAATAGCACATCAAGAACTCAGCAAGTCGGCCGAGTGTGGATGTTCGGCTTTCTCGGGTTCCTGGGCTTCCTCGGGTTCCAGGTTCCTGTGTTCTTTCTGTTCTTCGGGTTCTTCTTGTTCTTCGGAGCCTTCTTGAGGGTTCGACGAGGCTGAGGTTCGTCGAAGCAGGAGCGAATAGTGCAGTGCGCTCGGGTCTCGCCAAGGGCGTTCGACGCCGAACCCGACTTCGGCTTGCTGCTGCCGTGCAGCGTCGTGCTCTACGGCGACAGCGAAGGGACCGTCGTCGCCGCGCTCGATCTGTTAACGATGGTGGAGCTCACCGGGAACCCGGGGCTAGAGCCAACGCCAACGAGGCCCGGGCGAGGCTGGAGCGGGACGCCGCGGCACTCGCCGCACGTCTCACAGGGAAGTAGGAACGCTTGAGGGAAAGGAAGTGATGATGCGAGATCCGGTGTGCGAGATGACGGTTTGCGAAGGAGTCCGCCTCACCGTGGACGGCTACCCGGAGTACGGGTTCTGCTCGCAGCACTGCCGTGAAGCGTTCCTGGCCGACCTGGCTCGGTACGTGGGCGAGGCTGTCGGGGACAAAGCAATGGATGAGCAGGAACCCGGCGAACGGGACGACGACAACGTCCATCTAGCTGCCCCGGCGGCCGTGGCCGTAGCCGCCCCCAAATGATGCCTGAGATGTGGTGGGTTGTATGAGGGGCAGGATCGGGACCGGTCTCGCACTGCTGGTCCTTCTTGGTGCGATCGGTACCGCATGCAGCGGACCCCAGTCGACTCCTCCGCCGAGTTCGCCGATCATCGGTGATCTCGCTGGAGTGCACATCGACGTCCATAAGGCTCCCGGCTGAGGATGCTGCACACAGTGGGTCGGGTACCTACAGGACAACGGGGCGACGGTCGAGCATTGGGAGGATCAGGATCTTGCGGCATTCAAGGCAGAAGTGGGTGTTCCGCTCGAAGCGAGCTCGTGTCACACCGCACTGGTCGACGGCTACGTTGTTGAGGGCCACGTCCCGGTGAGCGCCTTGGTTTCCTTGCTCGAGACACGACCACAAGCGGTGGGCATTGCGCTCGCAGGAATGCCCCCAGACTCTCCCGGCATGGGTGGCGACCAGGAGAGTTGGGATGCCCAGCCGGTCGTGTTGATCAACCGCGACGGATCGCTCGAACCGTTCGACTACTGAGGAACCGGTTCCTTCCCGAGCTTGGCCGCCCTCTCATTCTCGTCGGGCTCACCCGTCGGCGAGGTCCAGACCCGGCTAGGGACATTCGACCCTAACCAGGAACTTCCATGCGCCGTATGGTGTCACCACAGGTTGTGAACCTATTCACAAGACGAGGAACCATGAAGAATCTGCTCATTCTCGGAGCCGGCACCGCCGGAACCACTCTGGTCAACAAACTTCGACCGAAGCTCGCCCGCGGCGAGTGGCGGATCACCATCGTCGACAGCGATCCAGACCACCACTACCAACCTGGTTACCTGTTCATCCCGTTCGGCAGCTATACGCCGGACGAGGTGATCAAACCCAAGCGCGATTTCATCCCGGACGGCGTCGACTACGTCGAGGCCTCCATCGAGCTCGTCGAGCCAGAACGCCAAGTTGTTGTCCTCGCCGACGGCGCCGAGCTCCCGTACGACTTTCTGGTCATCGCCACCGGCACCCATCCCCGTCCAGACGAGACCCCTGGGCTCGAGGGTGAGGAGTACGGCAAGACCATCCACGACTTCTACACCCTGGAAGGAGCAACGGCGCTGGCCGGCGCCCTGGACGGGTTCCGAGGCGGGAAGCTCGTCGTCAACCTCATTGAGTTACCGATCAAGTGCCCGGTGGCGCCGCTCGAGTTCACCTTCCTCGCCGACGACTACTTCACCAACAAGGGGATCCGCGACCAGGTCGACATCACCTATGTGACTCCGCTCGACGGTGCGTTCACCAAGCCGATCGCCTCAGCTCACCTGGGCACAATGCTCTACGAGCGTGACGTCGCCGTCGAGACCGACTTCTATCTGGAGCGCGTCGACGCCGAACGCCGCGTGCTCGTCTCCTATGACGAGCGCGAGGTGCCATACGACCTCCTCGTCACCGTGCCGGTGAACATGGGCGCCGACTTCGTCGCCAGGTCCGGCCTCGGCGACGAGCTGAACCACGTGCGGGTCGATCCGTACACCTTCCAGTCCGACGACCATCCCGACATCTTCGCCCTCGGCGACGCCGCCAACCTGCCTACGTCGAAGGCCGGGTCGGTCGCCCACTTCAGTGTGGACGTCTTCACCGACAACTTCCTCAGCCAGATCGCCGGACACCCTATGACCGAACGTTTCGATGGTCACGCCAACTGCTTTATCGAGTCCGGGAACGGCAAGGCCCTGCTCATCGACTTCAACTACGACACCCAGCCGCTTCCCGGCAAGTACCCGTACCCGGTGGTCGGACCGTTCACCCTCTTGAAGGAGAACCGGCTCAACCACTGGGGAAAGCTGGCGTTCCGATCGATCTATTGGAACTTCCTGCTTCCAGGCCGCCCCATCCCGGTACCAACCGAGATGCCGATGGCGGGCAAGGAGATCGCAGCGACATGATTGACCAAGAAGGAGAAACACCATGACAACGACGGCAATTGCCAGCAAGGAAGTCCACGTCGACGACGAGGGTTTCCTCACCGAATACGACGAATGGGACGAGGAGCTCGCCGTCGAACTCGCCAGGAACATCGGCATCGACGAGATGACCGACGCCCACTGGGCGACGATCAACTTCCTGCGCAGCGACTACGCCGAACAGGGCACGACGGCGACGCTGAGGAGAATCTCCACGGTCGGACAGATCCCGACCAAGCAGCTCTTCGCGCTGTTCCCTAAGAAACCAGCCAAGAAGATGGCATACGTCGCCGGCCTGCCCAAGCCGGTCGGCTGCGTGTAGCAAAGGAGCCACCAATGACAACCGTTGAAGCCGCCACCCCGATCGTTCCCGACTTCGGAGACGATGCCGCTGATCGCAAGATCGCATTCATCTGCTCCAAAGGAAACCTCGACATGGCGTATCCCGCGCTGATCATGGCCAGCGGAGCCCTCGGCGAAGGCGTGGAAACCCACATCTTCTTCACCTTCTGGGGCATGGACATGATCAACAAGGACACGGTGGACAACCTGCAGTTCACCATGCTCGGCAACACGGCCATGCACATGCCGGGCTCGGAGAAACACCTCCCGCAAGGGCTTGGCGGCCTGCCGGGGATGACCGGATTCGCCACCAGGATGTTGAAGAAGCAGATCTCTGATCTGGACGTTCCGGAAGTGCCTGAATTCCTCACCATGTTGCACGACATGGGTGCCCACCTGTGGGGATGCCAGATGTCGGTCGACATGATGGGGCTCGACAAGGACGACCTGATCGACGAGGTCGAGGACATCATCAACGTCAGTGAGTTCATCGAGGTGTCCGATGGAGCCCAAATCATCTTCGTCTAGGCGATCGATGACCAGCCACGAGAGGTATCCAATGAAAGACAACGACCAACTGATTCGATCACTGAAGGAGCCGACCCGCTCGCTGCGGGACTCCATACCGGAGACATGGCAAGGCTTCTCCGACATGCATCGCCATGCTGTTGCCGACGGAGCCCTGCCGGCGAAGGTGAAGGAGCTGATCGCTCTCGCCATCGCCACCACCGACCGCTGTGATGGCTGCATCGCATATCACGCACGTGCGGCCGCGTTGAGAGGAGCGACCGAGGACGAAGTTGCCGAGGCCCTGGGGGTTGCCCTCCTGATGGCCGGTGGGCCGGCCTCGGTGTACGCACCGCGAGCTCTCGAGGCCTTCAAGGAGTTCGCGTCATCGGTCCCCGCGATGGCCGCGAGTTAGGGTTCAAGGTCCCACCCGAGCGGCGGCACGCCGTACCGGGTGACCGGCCGAGTCAATCGAATTCCGGCATCCCCGATCCAAGCCGGGGCCACGTCCACACCTACACCAAATGAGGAAGCCCGCATGACCGATCACATCGCCATCCACACCGAGCGTTTGACCAAGCACTATGGAGATGTTCACGCCCTGGTAGACCTGGACCTCGAGGTCCGCGTGGGCGAGGTGTTCGGGTTCCTCGGGCCCCAACGGTGCCGGCAAGACGACCATGATTCGGACCGTTCTCGATGAGATCCGTGCTACGGCGGGGCGGGCTTCGATCCTCGGGCTCGACAGCCACGAGAAGTCCGTCGAGATCCGCCGCCACATCGGATACGTCCCGGGTGATCTCGCCCTGTACCCGAACCTGACGGGGCGGGACACGCTCACCTACTTCGCCAACCTGCGCGGCGGGGTCGATTGGGGCTACGTCGACGAATTAGCGGTCCGGCTCGATGCCGACTTGTCGAAGAAGGTCGGGTGATCTGTCGTCGGGCAACCGGCAAAAGGTCGGCCTGATCCAGGCGTTCATGAACCGGCCCGAGTTGCTGGTCATGGATGAGCCAAGCTCCGGGCCTCGACCCCTCTCATGCAGCGCGAGTTTCAAACCATGATGAGCGAAGTTGTGGCCGAGGGGACGCACCGTGTTTCTCTCCAGCCACACGCTGTCCGAGGTGCAGCGTGTCGCCGACCGGGTTGGGATCATCCGCCACGGTCACCTGATCGCCCTCGAGGCGGTCGCCGCGCTGCGGTCCAAAGCCATCCGCAAGGGTCGATCTCTACTTCGATGCCGACGTCGACGAATCGGTCTTCGTCGGCCTCCCAGGGGTCCGCGAGGTGGAGAGCCAGAACCATCACGTGGTCCTGTCGTTCGACGGCCAGATGGAGACCTTGCTCAGGGTCGCCACCGACCGGTACAGCCTGATCGACATCACCACCCAGGAGGCCGACCTCGAAGAGATCTTCCTCACCTACTACCGCGATACCAAGGCGACCGGCTGATGCTCGCCAACGTATTCACCAAGACCACGCAGGACTGGTGGAAGGGGATGGCGATCGCCGTGGTCACCCTCGGCCTGCTCTTCCTCTTCGGGATGACGATCTACCGCGACATCGACATCTCGATCTACACGAGCATGCCGGACGCCTTCCTTTCCCTGTTCGGCATCCCCAAGGATGCAGACATCGCCAGCCTCGCCTACGGGGCGATCTACACGGGATACGGGTCGCTGACCCTTGCCGCCGTGGTGCTCGTCCTGGGAGGGGCGTCCATCGCCGGCGAGGAGCGCAAGGGCACCCTGGGGCTTTTGCTCGGCAACCCGAAGAGCCGCACCTACGTGCTCGTCTCCAAGGCGGGCGCATTGGTGCTGGTCACAGGTCTCGGAGCCCTGGTCTTGTGGGCGGTCGGGGCGGGTCACACCGATGTTCCTCGACGTGAGCATCTCCGGGATCCACGTCGAGGCGCTCATCCTCGCCATGGCGGTCAACGCCCTCTTCTACGGCGCCCTGGCCATGGCGATCGGAGCCTGGACCGGCAGCCGCGGCCTGGCATCGGGGGTGACCGCCGGGATCATGGTGCTCTCCTTCGTGGCCGTCGGGCTGCTCCCCCTCATCGAGAGCCTGGACTTCCTGGCCAAGGCGTTCCCGTGGTACTACTTCAGCGGAAGCGATCCCCACCTCAACGGGGTCAACTGGGGCCACATCGCGGTGCTGATCACAGGAATCGCCGCCTTCGCCACCGCCGCCGTGATCGGTTTCAACCGTCGCGACCTGAAGGGCCAGACCGTCGGGGTCACCATGACCGACCGGCTCCGGGCCAACCCGATGACCCGGCAGGTAGCCGAGCGGCTCGCCGGCTCGGGCACGGGTCTCCCGCATCTGGACCAAGACCATCTCCGAGTACCAGGGATTGTTGTTCATCACCGCGGCGCTCATGTTCCTGGTCATGGGCGTGATGATCGGCCCGATCTACAACCTCCTCGACAAGGCGCTCCTTGACCTGTCGGATGCCCTGCCAGAGGCGCTCATGGCCGCTTTTGGCGGCGGAGACATGAGCACTCCAGAGGGCTGGTACCAGATCGAGACCTTCGGCCTGATGGCCCCGATCGCCGTCATGGTCACCACCGTGATCATCGGCGGCCGGGCGCTTGCCGGAGAAGAGGCGAACCGCACCATGGGCCTGCTCCTCGCCAACCCCATCCGGCGCTCGACGGTCGTCCTCCAGAAGACGTTCGCCATGGTCCTTGCCGGCCTCGTCGTGGGCATCGCCACCTTCGCCGGGGTCGCCGGCGGATCGCTGGTGGGCGGGCTCGGCATGAGCATCGGCAACATCGCCGCCACCTCGCTGCTGGTGACCCTGCTCGGGCTGGTGTTCGGGTCCCTGGCTCTTGCGCTCAGTGCGGCCACCGGACAGGGTTCCGGTCGCCATCTACGGCGCCGTCGGGCTCGCCTTGGTCTTCTTCCTGCTCAACGCCTTCCTGCCGATCAGCGACCGGCTGGCGGGTTGGGCCAAGGCCTCACCCTTCTACTACTACCTGGGCAGCGACCCGTTGGTCAACGGCATGCACTGGGGCCACGGGGCGCTCCTCGCCGGGCTGGCGGTGGCACTGATCGCGCTGTCCGTCATGCTCTTCCAGCGACGAGACCTCCGACAGACCGGGTGAGAGAAGATCACAACACCAAGCGCCGAAGACTGCACCACCACGGCGAGGCGTAGGCCGCTGGACAGCTGGGTGAACATAATCATCGGCCAAGTCGACGCACTCGCGGCGCTCTGGAACGGCGACCGAGCTGACCGGCCGGCCCCACGAGCGTGGCGCCCCCCGGCCCACAACCCGTGATTTAGCGCCTGGCGCCTGCTTGCTCGCAGTCCTTTCTGACCAACGAAGGGGCACCAGAACCGACCGGCACATCGCAGCGCATATGCGTCTACTGGGGTGGTGAGCTGGAAACGTCATGTTGCCGGGCGTGGGACGCGCTAACGGCGACTCAAATGGTGAGAAGGCGAACCACCACAGCTATCGCTGCTGCGGCACTCAGGGGACCGAACACGACCGCCACAAGCCGCGGATTCCGATGCGGAGCAGGCGAGGCGGGTAGTCGATTCAGATCCGCTACTGCGCTGCGTGCCGTCGTAGGCTGCCCGCGAATCAGGCCACCGAACAGGCGACGGACAGTCGGCAAATGCAGCCCGGCCCAGACCAAACCGAAGACTCCAACAATCGTAACCAGCAGCCCTGCCACCAACCAGAAGGTCTCATCAGGAAGAGCGAGGGCCACTACCAGCAGGCCTGTCGTAAACACAACGAAAGCCAAGGCTCGAACCCACTCCGCCCGGACCTCCGCAACTGACATACTCTCCGACTGTTTCATGGGCTCATGAATCCTGTTGCTTCTCACGATCGCGGCGCATCCGGCTAGCTCCAACCGCAACGAAGACGATCCCAATCGGTACGTTGGTGTAACTGGCCGGGCCACTTACACCAAGACCGAGACATGACAGCGATGACCGCCATAACGGCGCTTCCTCTGTACCCACCGCCTCACACTGCTGCGCACACCGGCCCACCGGTAGAGCCAAAAGACTCTGGACCGCCCCTACCGGCACATATGCAGCTCTTCTGCTCAATCCGTGGGTGGGTTGGGGGCGTTGACGCGGTTGCACCCTGTCTGCTTCCAGGTTTCGCGCTGTCTAACGGCTCGGACCACGGTTCCAGACCATCACGCGGCCGCATAACATCGGCGGCGAACCCGAGGAGTCCGCATGGATCGCATTGCCCACCTCATCGTCCATCGGTCTCGCGTCGTGCTGGCGATCACCGCCATCGTGTCGTTGATCGCGGCGGGCATGCTCCTCCGGGTGAGCTTCAACGCCGACGTCTCCTCTTTCCTCCTCGAGGGAAACGAGACCGGGGAAGAGTTTGCCGCCCTCCAAGAGAAGTACGCAGCGACCGATCCGATCAACGTCGTCGCCTCGCTCCCCGAAGGCGAGACCTTCCTCGACCCAGTCAATCTGGCGTCGCTCGCCGAGCTGCGCGACGAATTGGCGAGCGTCGAGGGGGTCGAGGCCGTAGCCGTGATCGTGCCAGATGCCAACCCGCTCACCGGGGAGCCCCTCGACGCCGACACGATCCGGTCTCTCCCCGAGGCTGCGGTGGCCAGCTTCGTCGCGGAAAGCCCGGTGTCGGACCTCCTGCTCAGCGAGGACGGCCGGCATGCCTTGCTGATTGTCACCCCCGGTGATGACCCGACCGCGACCGCCGGCCGGGTCAACGACGCCGAAGTTCCGGGCCTCGAGCTGACGTTTTCCGGAAACCCGATCGTGTTCGCCACTGTGCTCGAGCTGCTGTCCTTCTTCCTGCTCGTCATTCCGCCGCTGGTCATCGCGCTGCTCATCGCCGTGTTCTTCTCCACCATCGGCGACCCCAGGCTGAGTGCCCTGGCGATCGTGCCCGCGGCGCTCGGATCGCTGTGGACCTTCGGGTTGCTCTTCGGGCTCGGCATCGAGATGGACATCGTGACCGTGATCGTGCCGATCTTCATCGTGGTGATGGGCTCGGCCGACGGCCTCCACTTCGTCACCCATTTCCAGGAGGAGGCGGACCGCACGGCCGATCCGGTGGCACGGGTCACCTCGGCATTGCGCCAGGTGGGGGTGCCGATGATCCTCACCACCATCAGCACCGCGGCGGGGTTCATCGCCCTGCTTGCCACCGACGTGCAGCCCATCCGCCAGCTCGGCCTGTTCACCGCCATCGGGATCGTCTTTGCCGGGATCATCTCGTTCTTCTCGCTGCCGGCGCTCCTCAGCCATCTCGAGGTGAAGCCCCTGCACCACAGCTCATTGCTCGGACCGCGAGTCACCAGGGCGATCAAGGCGGCGGTTCGCACCCGCGTCCCGGCCGTGGTGATCACTGCCGGCCTCCTGGCCTTTGCCGTCGTCTCGATCCCCAGGCTGGAGGTGAACCCGGATCAGCTGTTCTTCTTCAAGGACGACGACCCGGTGCGGCTCGCCTTCGAAAAGACGGAGGAGCTGTTCGGCGGTGCCACCCCGCTTGCCGGCGAGTTCGTCTTCGACCCGGCCAACCCGGAGGAGTCGATCGTCGCCATCACCGCGGTGTCGGCCGACCTGGAGGCCCTCGACGGCGTGCGCCGGGTGTTCTCCGTGGCCGACGTCGCCGTCGCATTGCCGCCCGATCAGCTGGCCGCCGTCCTCGCTGGACAAGTCGATCTGCCCGTCGGCGACATGGTGAGCGATGACGGTCTCCGCTTCCTCCTGCTCCCCGCCGACTTCACCACCGAGAATCTGGAGCGCTGGTTGGCCTTTGCCGATGAGCGCGACGAGATCCGCGTCCTCACCGGGATGCCGGTGGTGTGGGATGAGATCGCCCGGCTGGTGCTGCGGGCACAAGCCACCTCCCTGATCGTCGCCTACGTCCTCGTTGCCGCCATGCTCGCCGTCGCCTATCGCCGGCTGCGAGAGACGCTCATCTCGCTGGTGCCGATCACCCTGACCATCCTCACCGTACTCGGGTTCCTGGCCGTCTCCGGCATCCAGCTCAATCTGCTGACGGCGGTGATCTCCAGCATCGTGATCGGAGTCGGCATCGACTATGCCATCCACTACATCGCCGCCATCGACTACGCCCGCGACGGCGGTGACGGCTACGTTCTGCGCGCCATCGATCACGCCGGGCGGCCCATCGTCGCCAACGCCCTCGGCATCGCCGTCGCCCTCACCGCCCTGTGGCTGTCGCCACTCAAGATCCACAATCAGGTGTCCATGATCATGTGGGTGGCGATGATCACCGCGGCGGTTACATCACTCATCGTCATCCCCGCCTTGCTCCCCAGGGAGGGAGTGCGGCCCTCAGTCGATGTTGCGACGAGCTCCGCAGCTGCGGGTTCAGGGCCGCAGGCGAGCAGTCTCCCTTGATCCCGCATGAGTTGACCGGTGCAATGACAGCTAGGAAGGGATGTCGAGGATCAGCCCAGTGATCTCCCAGATCTGAGTGCGTTCCCCTGCCGGTATTACCCAGCCGGTAATGACGGTCACCGACTCCAGTCGATTCGGCTGCTGGACCGCCTCGTACTCGGCTGGGGCGCGGCACCTTGCATAACTGCAGGTCGGTGCGCCTGAGGAGTGACGTCTGGTAGGGGCGCCTAGCTCTCCGCTTGACGCTCGAGTATGTCGAGGATGCGGGCGGTCTGCTCTTTCAGGTCGTCGAGGTCGGCCATCATGCGATTGGGGGGAAACGATTCGGGCATCTGATCGAGCATCCGTTCGCACATCTCCGAGCATCTTGCCCGGACCGTGGGGCCATCCAGCTTGACCATTTTCCGGACGGCGAGAATCACCGCTGCTGCGAGCACCGCGAGAATCGCAAGTCGCTTCATATCACCAGCTCCTTCAGCTTGCTCCATCGCGTCGTAGGTTCGCCCGCGGATAACGAGTCTCACCCCTTCCAGGCGCGGCAATACGACTGCGTGTCAATTTCGACGCTAGGTAACCGATCCGCTGGGCGATAGAGCCAAACGTCCCGAAAGGTCGACCCGAGACATCGAGAAACCCGCTTGGGAGGTGCCGCTTTTCGCGAATCCCCTGATGTGGGCGATATGGGCCAGAGCGGTGATCGGTGCGGTGGCGATCTGCGCTGAGCTTGACCCGATCGCGTCGTCGGTTAGAGATCACTTCGGTCGCGAGTGGCGGCCCAGATCGGCGTATTCCGGGTTGGCGAGGAGGCCGAGTGCGTTGGCGAGGCGCCCCGTGTAGCTGAACATTGACGCGATCTCGATGACGTGCAGGATCTCCTCGTCGCTCCACCCTGTGTCGCGCATCGTTTCAATGTCTGCACCCGTCATCTCGTGCGCCCGATTGGCAACCTTGACGGCAAAGTCCAACATGGCACGCTCGGGAGCCGGCAGATCGGCACGGCGGTAGTTGGTGAGGAGCTCGTCGACAAAGACAGGGTCCCTGGTACGAAGCCGGCAGGCGGCCCCATGAGAGAGCATGCAGTAATGACACCGGTTCTCGGCTGAGACGACAACGGCGACCATCTCGCGTTGGGACTTGGTCACACCGGACCCGGAGCCCCCCATCAGATCATCGAAGTAACGCCACCAGCCCAGGAAATGGTCAGGGAGGAGGGCGAAGCTACGGAAGATGTTGGGAACGAAGCCGAGCTTCGACTGGAACGACTCCGCAAGCTCGCGGATCTCCGCAGGCCACTCCTCCTCGTCAGGGACTCGTAAGTAGCTGATGGCTCGGACGTCTGTGGGTGTCACCGAGTCTCCTCTAACAGCGGCCCCTGCTGCGCGGGCCCGACCAGAGGCAGGGACAACAGGCCGATTCCGAGCACGACGCGGATCGCCCGATCGAGCGTTCCTTCGTTCTTCTTCAGGATGCTCTCCCTAGTCCCTGTCGGGTCTGTGGCTTCTTGTCCGGCGACCCTGCCGCCGTTTTCGAGGATGTCGAGAAGCCGCATGGTGTTCTCCTTGGATGGCGGTGACGTTGTCGAACCCCCCCTCGCATTTCCTCCCGTGATTCAATACGGCCGGAGGACCCCCCCATAGGGCCGAATGGCCCTGGCGACTCGCAGGGACGCACACGAGAGTGCCAGGGATAGGAGTTCGCGAGGATGTGGGGATACGGATCCGGATGGATGTTGCTGTGGATGACGCTCGTCATGGGAGGAACGATCCTTCTCATCATCTGGGGGGTCCGAGAGTTGACCGGGAGCGGCCGTCAAGGTGACAGTCGCGCTCTCGAGATCCTCGAAGAACGGTACGCCCGAGACGAGATCGACCGTGAAGAGTTCGAGTCGCGACGCCAGGACCTGAGGGGATGACTGTCGCCGGTTTGGCCAGCCGCCCTGCGGCGATTCCTGCGATGCCGAGGATTACCCCGCTCGAGCCGATCCATCGAGCGACGAGGCTACTCATAGTGAGCGACGCCGCTGCGGTTAACAGGAAGAGCCCGAGGGTGAGGAAGGTGATCTGGACAAATCGGGCGGAAGGCCCGCCCTGCGTCATGCTGCCGTGCTGGGCTTGCCTCCCTCAGCGTCGAGGGAGCCGATCTGGACGACCAATGAGGTCAACCACATGCCTTCCGAGTAGCTTGGCCAGCCTGAGCTGTCGTGAGGATCGACACCATCATCAATACCGGAGATAGCTAATGGGCGCACCATCGATTGCAGGGATGAAAGAGCTTATGGTCCCGCTCGACGGCAGCGAGGCGAGCGTGCGCTCTGTCCCGGTCGCGGGGAGGCTCGCCGGCAGGCTCGGCCTGGACGTACGCTTGTTCAGCGCCGGGGGGAACGACTCGGCCTCGTGGATGCAGAACGTCGCTGAGCGGCTCTTGCCCGGGCTGGAGGTGGCGGTGGACACGGCACCGGCAGGCAACCCCGTCGAAGCCATCGTCGCCGCAGCCGGACACGACCGCGTGGTGTGCATGGCAACAGCAGGGTCTTTGCTTCCCCACAAGGGCCACGTCGGCTCGGTAGCAGAGGGCGTGGTCCGGCGCATCGGTCGGCCCGTAGCCCTCGTCGGGCCCCAGATGGAGCCCAACCCCGGAGACAACACCCAGCGAGTGGTCGTTCCCGTCGACGGGTCGAAGCTCTCAGAGGCGTCTCTCGAGGTCGCCGGCGACCTCGCCCGCGCCCTCGGCGTTCCGGCATGGGTCATCACCAACATCGATCGAAAGACCGAGGCTGCTGCGCGCGCTTCGATGGAAGGGGATCTGATCGCTACAGAGTCGGGGTACGTCGGGCGCTTGGCACGGTCTCTCGGCAAGCGTATTGGCATCGAGGTGGAGTATGAAGTGCTGCACGGGGACGATCCCGCTCGAGCCATCGTCGATTTTGCCGGAGACGACGGCACCATCGTCATGACCACCCACGGGCGCTCCGGACTGAACCGTCTGTTTGCGGGAAGCGTGACCACCGGAGTCGTCGCCCATTCCCGGCGGGCCGTGTTCGTGTGGAGGCCCGAGGTGGCCGAGTCAGCTACAAGCCCGGGTACGCCTTCCTGATCAGTTCGTTGTTGAGGACTTCATCGCGGCCGCCTTCCAGGACGACACGACCTCGCTCCAGGACGTAGCCCCGGTCGGCGATCGCCACCCCGCGATGCACGATGAGCGCGGGTGATTGTTCGCTCTGATCAGCTCACGACGCAGCCGCCGGGCATGCAGATCACGCGGCGGCGGTGTAGACACTCCGGCCCTCTGCAGAGTAGGAGTCATATGCGAGTCCCTCAGGAGGACTGATACCCGATGGCCGGACACGGGACACCCGGCTTCAGAAAGGCAAGGTGATCTTGGGCGGTGCGCGTTATGTGTGGGGCATTAGGTTCCTGGATCAGGACGAGGTCTCTGCCTTGATCGATGCAGTCGATCCTCACTATGCGGCGCTCGTGGGTACCGCGGCCTACACCGGCGCAAGATTCGGCGAGCTGGCAGGGCTGCACGTGTCCCGGCTCGATCTTCTGCGGGGAACTCTCACCGTTGCCCAGCAGCTCTCCGAGGTCAACGGCGAGATCAGCATCCGCGCACCAAAGACGGCGGCATCTCGACGCCAGATCGCACTCCCCCGCCAGCTTGGCGAAACGCTCGCCGAACACTTGACCGAACACCCGCCGGTTGACGGCTATGTCTTCACCTCTCCGGGCGGTGCGCCGCTACGAAGAAACAACTTCCGAAGCCGCGTGTTCTTACCAGCAGTGCGGCCTCGGTGGGCGAACCGATGCGATTCCACGACCTCCGCCACAGCCACGTCGCAGCCCTCATAGCCCGGGGGGGAGCACCCCAAGGTCATCCAGACCCGCCTCGGGCACTCCTCGATCAAGATCACGCTTGACCGGTATGGCCACCTCTTTGACGGCCTCGATGAGGCAGCGGCGGAACGCCTCAACGATTCGTTGATGGAGCATCGCGCGGAACAAACATCAAAACAACGTCGTCGAGCTCCACCCTGGAACCAGCAAAACCCCTTAGTCTATAAGGGGTTTCGGGTGGTGGAGCTGAGGGGATTCGAACCCCTGACCCCTTGACTGCCAGTCAAGTGCTCTGCCGGACTGAGCTACAGCCCCATGCGGGGAGCGATTGTATCAGGGCCCTGCCGCTGCCGACGCTTCGGAAATAGCGACGCGAGGGGCGTTGGCCCACAGCCGCTCCAGGTCGTAGACGGCCCGTGTCTCCTCGTCGAACAGATGAACGACGAAGTGACCGTAGTCAAGGAGAACCCACTTGCCGTATTCGACACCCTCGCGTCGCAACGGGCGCTCCCCAATCGCCTTGAGTTGACGTTCGATCTCGTCGACGAGGCTGCGCAGATGCGGACGAGACGTGCCGGTTGTGATCACAAACAGGTCGGTTACGACGAGGAGCTCGGAGACATCGAGGATGGCGGGGTGTTCACCCTTATGGTCAATGATGGCTGCCACCGCTTCTCTTGCGGCTTTGACAGCTTCTTCGGTGGCGGGGATGCGGGCTCCTCGTGGGTCAGTTACCAACCCGATACTAGAACGACACTGCTGCCTCAGCGACCGTACAGATCGTTGTCGACGACATATCGCCACACAGCGTCCCTTACCAGGAACCGGACGGAGTTACCTGCGCGAACTCGCTCCCGCACCAACGTGCCAGAGATGTCGAGCAGTGGCATGTCGAGCCAGGTGAACTCGGTGTCGACAGCGCTCTCGACCACCGAACGATCCACTCCCGGCCGTGGGGCAACCGCAATCCTCGCCCGCTTCACAACGTCGGCACTGTGATGCCAGGTCGCAAGGCCGGCGGCGGCGTCGGCTCCGAGGATGAGGATGATCTCTTCGTCCCCATAGCTTTCGAGTGTTTCGATGGTGTATGTCCAACCTTCGCGGCGCACCTCCCGATCGTCGGCTTCGAAATAGTCGACGCCGTCGACCGCAAGCCGGGTCATCTCCCACCGGTGCCTCGCCTCGGTGACCCCTTTGGACGCCTTCTGCCATGGGGAACCAGCCGGAATCCAGGTCACGACGTCAACGCCCAACTGGTAGTGGGCGCACTCCGCCGCCACGAGATGCGCCACGTGTGGTGGGTCGAACGTTCCGCCCATGATCGCCCGCATTGAGCCCAGGATACGCAGACATTGTTCAGCGGAGCCACAATCCCGGACCGGGATCGCCCCGGCAGACCAGCAACGGCTCGGGATCGACGTAGACGTCCCTGATGCGAACCGAGAAGTGGAGTGAGGGACGGCCACCGTGATGCCCGCTCACGGCGATCACCTGGCCGCGACCGACGGTGGCGCCCCGGCTGGTCAGGATCCTGGTGAGAAACGAGTACGAGGTCCTGACACCGCCGTGGTCGATCGTCACCGTTCGGTTGCCCACCACCACACCAGTGAATGTGACAACTCCAGCGTCCGCGGCGCGAACTGCGGTGCCGCTCGGGACATCGAAGTCGACACCCCAGTGCCCTGCGTAGCGCCCGATCGGGGCAAATCGCTCGATGACCGGTCCGCCGACCGGGTGCTCGAACCCGGCGCAGCTGTTGCCAGCGGTGGTGACGATGGCAAAGACGAGAACGACGTACAGCATCCGTTCGTCGACCGTACCGGCTAGAGAATCGCCAAGGAAGACCTACGCGGTGGCGGGGGCCTCGACGCCCATCATGGCTCCAATGGCAGCTCGCAGGTCCGAAGCCGCGTAGGGCTTGGGAAGGACCTCGGCACCCCTGGAGTGGGCCCGAATCGAGATCTCGCTGCCCTCCCAGCCGGTCGAGACGAGCACCGGAACCCGCGAGGTGGCCTCGTTGGATCGAAGCTCGTCGAGAACGGTCCAGCCGTCGATGTCGGGGAGGCCGAGGTCGAGCATGATCAGGTCCGGCGGATCGGTGATTGCCGCATCTATCCCGGTGCGGCCCTTGCCTGCGCCGTCGACGATGACGTCCTGCCCACGGAGGCTGATCTCGATAAAGCGGCGGAGGACGGGCGAATCCTCGATAACCAGGACCCTCGGCATGTCACGGACCTCGTGCTCGGCGATGGTGTCACCCCCTCCATCGGCCGCCAGAGCCGATTGGTTGACCCAAACTGGTCGATCGACCTACTCGACGTCCGGCGCCGGTAGGGAGAGCAACCCGCTCGACAAAACGCTCGAGCTGGGCGAGGGTCCTCACCTCCTCCACCTCATCGCACATATCAGCGTACGCGGACATCACCGAATCTCCGGTGTTCCAGTAGCGCTGCCGCTCCGGGTTGAGCCAGAGCACCGCCCGTGCAGGATCGGCGATTGCGGAAAAGGTGTCGGCACCGGAATCGCGAAAATTGGATCTAGCGTCACCGGTGATGATCAGCGTGGTCCGCGGCGTGATCACCGAACCGAACCGGGTGGCGAACTCCTCGAACACCTGTCCGTAATCCGAGTGGCCATCACCTCGAACCAGGTCGGCCTCCGACGCCATCGCAGTGAGCGAAGCCTCGAAATCCGCCCCGGGACCGAACAGCTCAGTCACCTCGTCGATCCCATCGATGAAGGCAAACGAGCGCACGTTGGCCAGTTCACCCCCGATGGCATGGGTCAGTTGGAGAGTGAAGCGGGCGAAGGTGGCCATCGATCCAGAGACGTCGCACAGCAAAACGATCTCCGGCTTGCCGACCCGCGGCGGCCGGAACCGCGGTTCCAGCATCGCGCCACCGTGGGCGAGCGATCGGCGTATCGTCCGTCGTACGTCGAGCCTGCCCCGTCTGCCGTGCCGTCGCCGGTGTGCCAGCCTGGTTGCCAGCCGGCGGGCCAGCGGCGCCACCGCTCGCTCAACCGCCTTGATCTCTTCGTGCGTTCCATGCTGAAGATCGATGTCCTCGACGAGCGGGCTGCGCATCGAACGGGCCACATCTGTAGCGCCGCGCTCGGCGATCAATCGTCTCAGCACCTCGGAGCGGACCTCGTCGCGCACGGTCTCGATCATCCGATCCGCCGCTGCGGCTCGCAACCGTTCGTCGAGCTCGTCCTGGCCCGGCATCAGGGCTGCCAGCAGCGTCCGTCTCAGCTGGTCGGCATCGAGGCGCCGCAGCACCCGGTACTGGTGATAACGCCCCCCTAGGGGTCGCGCCGGATCGACGCCGGCATAGCGGTCGACGGCGCCACGCAGCAGCCGTCGCAGCTCATCGATGTCCCCATTGACCAGCGCATCGGCGATGCGGGCTCGAAGGGTTTCGTCGTCGAGCTCCGCCGATTCGCCCGCAGGTCTGCTCGAGATACCAAAGAAGACCTCGAAAGCGGCGTCGAAGGCCGGCCGGTGCCTCGACCGTTTCACCAGCGTCGCACCCAGAGCCGCCCGCAGCGCATCAGGTGAGCCGAGGTCGGCGTGCTGCAGAGCCTCAGCAGCGTCGATCATCTCCACGAGAGAGACCGGAATGCCGACGTCGCGCAACTCGCCGGCAAAGGCGGTGAGGCGGGCGATCACGGTTCGACGGCGAGCTCCTTGCTCACCTTGTCAATATCTGCTTGATACTTGAGCAGCACATTGAGGGTTCCGTCGAGCGCCTCCATGTCCACCGATTCGATGCCGAGGGCCAGCAACGTCCGAGCCCAGTCGATGGTCTCGCTGACCGACGGGGGCTTGCGCAGCGGCATCGACCGTATGGAGGCGACGACCTCGGCGATCCGATGCGCCAGGATCTCGTCGAGGTCCGGCACCCGCGCCCTGAGGATGGCGCGCTCGCGTTCGATCGTCGGATAAGGGATGTTGAGATACAGGCAGCGACGCCTCAACGCCTCCGACAGCTCGCGGGTGTTGTTGGAGGTGAGCACCACGAGTGGCCGCGACGACGCACGGATGGTGCCAAGCTCCGGGATAGTGATCTGGAACGAGTCAAGCACCTCGAGCAAGAGGGCCTCGGTCTCGACCTCAACCCGATCCACCTCGTCGATCAGCAGGACCACGGGCTCCTCGGACCGGATGGCAGCAAGCAGCGGGCGCTCCAGAAGGAACGGCTCGCTGAAAATCCCCTCCTCGAGGTCATCCCAGGCCTTGCCCTCGTCGCTCTGGAGCCGCAGCAACTGCTTGTGGTAGTTCCACTCGTACAGGGCCTTGGCCTCATCGAGCCCCTCGTAGCACTGCAAGCGAACCAGAGGGCGACCAGTCGCCTCGGCGAGCGCCAGTGCCAGCGCCGTCTTCCCAACACCGGCGGGACCTTCGGCCAGGATCGGTTTCTCCAGGCGGGCTGCCAGAAACACAACCTGTTCGATCGTTGTGTCGGTCAGGTAGCCGGCGGCCTCGAGGTCGGCGGCTACGGCCGAGGCGGAGTCCCACGTCGTCATCAGCCGAGAGTAGTTGAGTTACAAGTCACAAGACGCAAGTCACAAGGCACAAGACACAAGACACAAGTCGCAAGACACAAGAACGGTGCTCTATGACCGGCACGTCGGACCTGTCACCTGGGAACTCGGAAAGCCCCCCTCCCCGCCTTCGGCGGTACTCCCCCCAAAAGGGGGAGAAACGCGACCCGCGACTCGCGACTTACGACTCGGAGCTTGGGACTTGCGACTTGGGACTTGCGACTGCCTCCTCCTCATCCTCGTAGGTGAACACGAGGTCCCCGATCCGTACATCGTCACCCGGCTCGGCGCCGGCATCGCGCAGGGCGTAGTCGACTCCGATGTGGCGCAGCCGCCGCGCGACCAGGTCGGCTGCCTCAGCAATGGTGAGGTCGTTGAGGTTGGCCGCTCGTTGCGCACCTCGACCTTCGACGACCCAGACGCCGTCGACGCGGGTGACGGTGAACGGCACCTCGAGCGGGCGGTGAAGCGTGTATCCCTCTCTCGCCGGGGTCTGCCGCACCGCGAGATCGACGAGGTCGGCGATGCGATGCAGCAGCTCGGGAACGCCCTCGCCGGTGACGGCGGAGACGGCCACAACCTCAGCATCAATATCGACAACCGGGTCGGCTGTGAGGAGATCTGCCTTGCTCAAAACGACAATCCGGGGACGGGCGATGAGCTCTGGTGAGTAGGCACCGAGTTCGGCGAGCAGAACCTCGTACTGTCGCGCCGGCGAGTCGGTCTGCAGTTCGGAGGGGTCGAGGAGCACCACGAGGGCGCGAGCCCGCTCGATGTGGCGGAGAAACTGGTGGCCGAGGCCCTTCCCGTCTGCTGCACCCTCGATGAGTCCAGGGATATCGGCCAGCACGTACTCTCGATCATCAACGGTAACGACGCCAAGGTTGGGTACGAGCGTGGTGAACGGGTAGTCCGCGATCGCAGGCGTGGCCGCAGAAACGCTTGCGATGAACGTGCTCTTCCCAGCGTTCGGATAGCCGACGAGAGCGGCGTCGGCAAGCAGTTGCAGCTCGACCGTGATCGCATTGTCTTCCCCGTATTCACCCTGCTCTGCGAACGCCGGCGCTCTGCGGGCCGGTGTAACGAACGCAGCGTTCCCGCGACCACCGTGACCACCGCGGGCTATCACGATCTGCTGGCCCTCCTCGACGAGATCGGCGAGGAGGGTGCCGCGATCGTCGCGAACCACGGTCCCGAGCGGGATGGGAAGCACGAGATCGTCGCCGGTCCGCCCATGGCGCACCTCGCCTTCACCGTGCACCCCGTCTCCGGCCTGCCAATGTGGTTTTCGGTCGTAACGCAGAAGGGTGCCGATGCTGGGATTGGCATCGAGGATGACGTCTCCGCCCCTTCCCCCATTGCCTCCGTTGGGGCGACCTCTCGGCTTGCCCTTTCGCTTCTGAAACGAGGCAACTCCGGCACCGCCGTTCCCACCCCTGGCATGGAGAGTTACGTGATCAACAAAGGAAGTCATGAGTCGAGGGTAAACGCAGGTCGTTAGTCCTCAGTCATCGGTCATGAGTCGTCGGCCAGATCGCAACACGTGACTATTGCTGACTGAAGACTCAGGACTGAAGACTGGCAGCTGAAAGCTGCCTTACTGCAGCACCTTCTCGGCAATGACAGAGACCTGTCGCCGGCCGCGCTTGGTTCCGTACGACACCACGCCGTCGGTGGTGGCGAAAAGGGTGTCGTCACCTCCGCGCCCGACATTGTTGCCTGGGTGAATACGGGTCCCACGCTGGCGGACGAGGATTGCCCCGGACGTGACGGTCTGGCCGTCGAACACCTTCGGCCCGAGGCGCTGCGCCGCGGAGTCGCGTCCGTTCTTGGAAGAACCGCTGGCCTTGGTCTTTGACATGTCAGGCTCCCTTTTCGGCGTCTGGCGGCTTCTTCTTTGCCGCAGGTTTCTCTGCGGTCGTCGACTTTGCGGTCGACGACGAGGTGGTTTTCTTCTTCGCGGGCTTTGTTGTGGACTTGGCGGCAGTCTTCTTCGCGGTCGTTGGCTTGGCCGCAGGCTTCTCCGCGGTCGTTGACTTCGCCGCAGGCTTCTTCGCGGTGGCTGACTTGGCTGCCGGTTTCTTGGCCGCCGGTTTCTTCGCTGCCGGCTTCTTCGCCGCCGGCTTCTTCGCCCCTGGCACATCGATCTTTTTGATCTGCAGCTGCGTGTACTTCTGGCGGTGTCCGGCGCGGCGACGGTATCCGGTCTTCGCCTTGTACTTGAAGATATCGACCTTGGGGCCGGATGACTCGCCGAGGACCTCGGCAGTCACGGTCGCGTTGGCCAGCTTGTCGCGGTCCGAGATCACCGTGCCGTCCTTCTGGACGATAAGCAGTGGAACGAAGGTGACATCGCCGTCGGTCTTGACGCGGTCGACATCAACGACGTCGCCTTCGCTCACCTTGGCTTGTTTTCCGCCGGCGCGGATGATGGCGTACATGATTTTCCCGGTAGTCCGTAGGGGCCCGGCGAATGCCAGGCGCCGCACAGCTTAGTGGAGTTACGTATTTCTCAGTGATCGGTCGTCACTCGTCAGCCCGCGACTCAAGCGCGGGTCAACCCGAGGACTGAAAGCTGAAGACTGTTCAGCCGGCCTCTTCTGTCGCAAGGCCAACCTGGATGCCGGTGGCGGCTGCATCCTCGTGGAGCAGGACGCCGCGGCCGCTGCAGCGCGGGCACACTTCAGAGAAAGACTCGAGCAGCCCGGCCGACACGTTCTTCCTGGTCATTTCGACGAGCCCCAGGTTGGAGACCTCGAACACCTGTGTTCGGGTTTTGTCCTTGGCAAGATGCTCGCGGAGACGGAGCAGAACGGCGTCCTGGTTCTTTTGGGTCTCCATGTCGATGAAGTCAATGACGATGATGCCACCGATGTCGCGCAGCCGTAGCTGGCGCGCAATCTCCTCAGCAGCCTCCAGGTTGTTCTCCAGCACCGTGTCTTCCAGATTGGAGGTACCGACGAACCGACCGGTGTTCACGTCGATCACCGTCAGCGCCTCGGTGCGATCTACCACGACGTGCCCCCCCGAAGGCAGCCACACCTTGCGGTCGAGGGCCTTGCGCAGCTGGTCCTCGACGTGGAATCGCTCGAACAGCGCCATCTCGTCGCGGTACATGGACACCTTCTCCAGCAAGTCGGACTCTGTCCCCTTCAGGTACTCGAGGACACGATCGTACGTCACCTTCTCGTCGATCAGCAGGCGCTTGAAATCCCGCGTGAAGTGCTCACGGATCACCCTCGTGACCAACGGTGGCTCCTCATAGAGCAAGGCAGGTGCGGTAGCAGTGTCCACCTTGGCCTCGATCCCATGCCAGACGTCTTGAAGCCTGGCGATGTCGGCCTGGATGTCTTCGCCGCTTGCACCCTCGGCGGCAGTTCGCACGATCACACCCATGCCCTCGGGGCGGTGCTCGGCGATCAGCTCACGAAGACGGCGCCGCTCGTCGTCTGGCAGGCGTTTCGAGATACCGCGCACGCTTGGGTCGGGGGCCAGCACCAGGTACCGGCCGGCAAGACTCATTTGGTTGGTCAAGCGGGCGCCTTTGTGGCCCATGGCGTCCTTGACCACCTGCACCAACACCGGGTCGCCCGGAGCTAGAACAGACTCGATCCGTTTGGGCTTTCCACCGAGCTCGTAGCTGGCGAAGTTGACATCACCTGCGTACAAAACACCGTTCTTCCCTGCTCCGAAGTCGATGAACGCTGCTTCCATTCCGGGCAGCACATTGCGAACCTTGCCCAGATACACGTTCCCGACCAGCGACTGTTTGTCGGACCGGGCCACGTAGTGCTCGACCAGCACCGGCCCTTCCATCACCACAATCTGGGTCTGGTGAGGGAGGGTGCGCACGAGCATCTGCTTGCGCGCGGTCTCGGGTGGCGCCACCACTTCAAGGTGAGTGGGACGCCGGCGACGGGCGGGGCGCTGCCGCTGGCTGGACTTACCGCCCTGCTTCTGTTTCTTCTGCGTGGCCGGCTGTCGGGGTGCGTCCCCCTCGGTGAAACGGCGAACCGTGACGGTCTCGCCACCCACGCTTCGCACCGAACGCTGTTCGACCGAAGAACCCTTGCGCACCACCTGGGCACGCTTCTTGCTGAATAAACCCATACTTGAACTCCTTCGAGGTATCCCGGGAACCGTGTAGGCAACTCGTCCGCCATGCTTGCGTCCTGGGGTCGGTGCCACCGGTCGATCGCGAGTCGATCGCATTGGGGCTCCATCGGACGACATGGGCGTAGCTGTAAGCCAATTCCTGGTCCCGGGTCGGAACGGACGACCACGCATTGCGGCCGAACTGCGCTGAGGGTAGCTGGTAGCGCGGCGTAGCCCAGGTATTAGTACCAAGTAGCAAGTACCAAGTACCAAGTATTTCTTTGTCGCTACTTGGCAATCGCTAGTGGAGCCTTTTAGGCAGCACCGCCCGCAACCGGCCCGCGCTTGCGACTTGCGACTTGCGACTTGCGACTTGCGACTGACCTACTGATCCACTGCTGTCAGCTTCGGCTGCTCTACCTCGGTCGGGTCGTAACATCGCCGGCACCGCGCCTCGTAGGCGTCGGTGGCCCCGAGCACGACGAGATCGTCGCCGGCGACCACCCGCTGCGTAAACAGCCCGGGTCCGCCACAGCGGTGGCAGACGGCAAGGGTCTTCGTCACATACTCGGCGCGCAGCATGAGTGCAGGGATCGGCTCGAAGGGTCGCCCCAGGTAGTCGAGGTCGAGCCCGGCGATGATCAGCTGCTTGCCAGCACCGGCAAGCAGCTCGACCACTTCGACAAGGCCCTCATCGAAAAACTGCCCCTCATCGATGCCGACCACCACCGTGCGATCCTCCACCGACCGCAGCAACTCCTCGGAATCGGCAACCGCTGTCGCCGCCGCCGACAGCTTGGAGTGGGAGACGACCTCGGACGCCCCATACCTGGTGTCGATCGACGGCTTGAAGGTTTGGACGGGGATCCTGGCAATCCCATACCGAGTGACCCTGCGGATCAGCTCCTCGCTCTTTCCGGAGAACATTGGGCCGGCGATGACCTCGACCCAACCCTGTTCGGCGCGTCGCTGCATGGGAGACGAGCGTAGTAGACGAACGCAGCGAGATCGTCCTAGAGGCTCAGCGACTGGGCCCGATCCGGACTATGTGGGCGAGTCCATCTGCGGAGCCGTGGCCCGATGTGGCCTGTAGCCAAGAGCGGGAAACGAAGGCGAAGCGGATGCAACCACCGGACCTCAACGACCAGAGAACACCGCTGAGCCGGGGCCCGAGCGGCCTGCCACGCAGTGGCAAGAGCGGGAAAAACAGCAGCTCCACTTCTGTCGAGGCGACCGGTCACCTATCGGTGCGAACTCTTACGGGGCTTGCGCGCGGTCGAAGGCTCGCTCTCCGGGCACCGGCGACCGGCGCAACCATATGGAGTGGGCCATCCCCAAAGCGATGCTCATCGCGATGAACGCGGTGCCGCCGGCGGACATGAACGGCAGTGGGAGTCCAGTGATCGGCATGACCCCGACGGTCATGCCGACGTTGACGAATACGTGGAACGTGATCAGTGCGGCGGCGCCCACCGAGACGAGCTGACCGAAGCGGTCCCTGGCGTGCAGCGAAGCGATCAGGATCCTCCATAAAAGGATGGAAAACAACAAAAGCACGATGACCGCCCCCACGAACCCAAGCTGCTCCCCAACCGCAGTGAAGATGAAGTCACTCGACTGCTCCGGCACGAACCGCAGGTTGGTTTGGGTCCCGTTGAAGAGCCCCTTTCCGAACAGTCCCCCGGTTCCGATAGCGATCTCGCTCTGCTGCAGGTTGTACTGAGCACCAAGGACGTCGGAGTTGACGTCGAGGAAAGCGGTCAGGCGTTCAACCTGGTAGGTCCGGATCGCTCCCACTTGGAACAAGGCCACGGCGCCGACCGTAGCTGCGACCATGAGTGCAGCCATTTGCCGCCACGACGCACCGGCGACGAACAGAATCACCATGGCGATAATCCCGAAGCTGAGCATGGTGCCGAGGTCCGGCTGCAGGAAGATCAGCAGTGCCGGAATCGCCACGACGACGACCGCGCGGACGATGCTGTCCCATCGCAGCGCCCGCGGCCTGAGAGCAAGCAGCCCGGCCAACACCACAATGACCGCCACCTTGGCCAGCTCGGCTGGCTGGAACTGCCCGAGCACTCCGAGGTCGATCCACCGCTGCGCACCCTGCACGGTCCTCCCAAGCGGGGTGAGCACGAGAAGCAGCGTGATCATGCTGGCGGCGTAGACACCGGGGACCCAGCGGCGCAGATGTCGGATATCAAAAGCGGAAACGACAGCAAAGGCAATGAACCCAGCGACGACAAACACCCCCTGACGCTCCAGGTCCTGCGTTGGGTTCAATCCGAGGTCGATCAAGCGTGGTGCCGATGCGGTGTACACCATGAGGAGACCAAGCACCGACAGCGCGATGTAGGAAGCGACCATTGCCAGGTCGGGGCGCATGGGCCGCTCCCGCTGCAGCACCGTAATCGGCCGGGGGGTGCGCTCGAGCATCGTCAATCTGCGTCGGCTCCTGCTTCGAGGGGTGTGATCGATCCCGACCCGCCCAGGAGGTGCTGCAACACCTGGCGGGCGATGGGGGCTGCGACCCTGCCGCCAGAGCCACCGCGCTCGACCACGATGGAGACCACGTATTGCGGGTTGAACACCGGAGCCACTCCGACAAACCAGGCGGTATCGACCTCGTCGATCTCGGCGTCTGCCTTGATGACCTCTGCGGTGCCGGTCTTCCCCCCGACGTTCTCGACCCCGTCGCCGAAACTCTCGAAGGCCCGCCTTGCCGTCCCGAGCGGTCCATTGACCACCTGCTGGAGGTCATGCCGGAAGAGGGTCACCGATGCCGCCGCCAACTCCACGCTCGCCACGGCAACCGGGTCTGTCGGGTTGAGCACCGTCCCTTCTTGGTCGGTGATCCGGTCCACAACCCGCGGCTCCCACAGGGTGCCGCCGTTGACCATGGTGGAAAACCCGTTGGCCAGTTGGAGCGGCGTGACCAGCACAGTTCCCTGACCAACAACCGCGTTCATCAGGTCACCGCCGACCCATGGCCCGGTGGCCCGAACCCGGGCGGTGCCGGCACGCTGCTCGTCGCGAAACCACGCCCGATCGGGGATCAGCCCTTGTTTCTCGAACGGGAGATCGACCCCCGTCGCCTCACCGAAGCCAAAGGCACGGGCCCATTCCTGCCACAGGTTCTCGTTGTTGATGCCCTCGTCGTCTGAGCGCTCGTTCCACACCCGCAACGCGATCTCCCAGAAATACAGGTCGCAGGAGGCCTGCAACGCGCCGTGGAGATCGAGTGGCCCATGGCCGCCGCGCTTCCAGTCACGATACACCTGGGACGATCCGTCGTTGAACTCGAAGCGGAGGCTTCCTGTGCAGTTGTAGGCGTCGGTGTCTGAGGCGAGCGGTTGTAGCTCGTCGACTTGCTGCGCCTCACCAAACTCGACCTCCTCTTCGGGTTGCTCGGCGCCGAGCACCCGGTCTGCGATCGGCCGGTCGAGCGGGTAGATCCCCTCTTCGATCGCCAGCATGTAGGCGACCACCTTGAACGTGGATGCCGGCGAGTACAGGCCCTGGACGGCGAAGTTGGTGAAGGCGTTTGCGGTGCCAAGCAGCTCCCATTCCTCCGACGTCAGGCCGCTGACGAAGGCCGTTGGGTCAAAGCTGGGATACGACCCCATGGCGATGATGGATCCGTCTCTCGGGTCCTCAACCACCCCAACCGATCGGACCGGGCACCAGTTATCCGAGTGGGTGAGGACGATGCGGTCCTGGTCGATGGTCGTCACCCGGAGCGTCGTCGCAAACAGGACCCCTTCCGCGACGACAAAACGCTCGCCGTCGACAACGACCACCGCGCTCTGCGTATCGCGCGATTCGGTGACGCTGATCAACCGTATCGACCGCTCGACGGCCCCGCTCACCCGGGAGCGCTCGTCGACGCCGAGCACAACACGCTGCGCCGGCACACAGACGCCGGCCGCGTCGACCGGCAGACCGTCGTACAGCGCGTTGAGCACGTCACCTTCCCCAAGCTCGTCGGGATCGGGAAGCGACTCCCGCTCGAGCAGCGCTGCCGCCTCCGCTTCCTCGCGTTCATCCTCGTCGGTGATCCCAGCCGTCTCGGCGATGCGAGCAACAGCCTCTCTGATCGCCGTGATGGCCTCCTGCCGAGCCAGCACCATCCTGGCGTCGGCACCCAACTCGGCAAGGGCGTCGGCCCGTTCCTCCATCTCCAGGCGCCTCGCCAGCTCCAGACCCTCCTGGAGCGACGCCTGAAGCTGAGCCTGCACCGCCGCATCGACGGTGAGGTGGAGGTTGCTCCCAGGCTGAGGGGCCTTTTCCCCTGTCTTGCTGAGTACGGTGCGGTCGGCGTCGACGCGGTACTTGACGAGTCCTTCCGTTCCCCGCAGCTGGTCGTCATAGAAGCGCTCCACACCGGCCTTCCCAACCACATCGTTGCCACGGACGTCCGGTCGTTCCAGGTCTTCCGCAGAAGGGCGGCCGATGTAGCCGAGGAGGTGAGCCGCAAGCTCGCCGCCCGGATATTCGCGCACCGGCTGGGGGATCACGGCAACGCCCGGGAAGTCCTCACGACGCTCGAGCAGGAGCAGCGCTCGCTCCTCCGATAGATCCATGGCCAGTATCAGCTGTGCACCGCTGTTGGCATTGGCGAACGTCTCCAAGAGCGAGCTCGCCGGCTCGTCGAGAAAGGCGGCGAGGTTGCGTGACAGCAGGTCGACGGTCTCGTCGGTGACCAGGGCCATGTCTACGACAACTGCGAGGGAAGGCCTGGTGCCGGCCAGGAGCACACCGTTGCGATCGAACACGTCGCCGCGAGGAGCCGGCGTGTTCACCACACGGACCTGGTTGAATTCGGCGCGGGCCTGATACTCCTCCGCACCCGTGACCTGCACCGCCCACAGCCGCAAACCGAGCAGGGCAAGCATGGCAGCGAGGATCACCCCCACCGTCACAACGCGCCACGTTCCGCTCATAGCGCCCACCGCTGTTCACCACGTCGCATCGTCACCGTGGATAGCCAGAAGATCGGGGCGGCCAGCACGACGTTCCACAATGCCGGAAACAGAAGGTGCTTCCACAGGTCGGGGCGATTGATGGTTCCCTGACCGAATAGCGTTCCAACGATCGCGTACAGCAGCTGCCCGGCGAACGTGAGCGCAAAGATGCCGGCCGCTACGACCAGCACTCCTCCAACCTCGTAGTGGCGAAGCTTGACGGTGGCGAACGCCACCACCGTCATCGTGATTGCCCACAATCCAAGCGACGAACCGCCGACCAGGTCCGAGATGATGCCGGCGGTGAAGCCGACCATGAGCGCAGCCTCGGGTTCCAAATAGCGAGCGCATGCAATCACGGTCAGCAACACGACCGCAGGGGCGATGGTAAAGGGGCGTACTTGGCTGAACAACGTGGTCTGCAGGACGATGGCGATGAGCACCAGCCCAAGTGCGATCAAGGTGTTCTTGTGTCTCCTCATTCCGGGTTCGCCGCAGGATCGACGAAGCTCGGCGGCTCGATCAAGGTTGGCTCCACCTCGACCTCCGCATCCAGGGGCGACCACCCGACGATCACTTTGACGTAGTCGATTTTGGAGAACCTCGCCGCGGTCTCCACGCCGGTCTGCAGCACGAAGTTCACATCAGCGTCTGCGGACTCCGTCACGTAGCCAACGACGATCCCAGGCGGGAACCGGCTGCCATCGGTGATTACGACCGAACCCTGGGTGACCGGTGTGGTGGCATCGAACATGTCGAGGCGCAGCGTTGCGGTCCCAAGGCCGGTCACCACACCCGTCTCGTTGGTCTGCTGAACGCGAACGCCCACAGAAACCACGGGGTCGGTGAGGAGCCTGACGCGAGCGGTTGAGGCCGTTACCGCGTCGACCCGGCCGATCAGTCCCCGCTCGTCGATCACCGCCTGTCCTATGGCAATTCCGTCGTCAACCCCCTTCAAGATGTACTTCACGTGGTCGAACGACGAAGTCCCGGACGAGTACACCCGCGCCGATACCGAGGCGAGCTCGAGCGGTGGTGCCAGGGCGTTGATCGCCTCCAGTTCCTCGACCTTGCGCTCCAACGCTGACGTCTCGCGGAGGCGGAGCTCCAGCTGGCGCACTTGTTCCTGCAACCGTAGGTTCTCATCGGAGATCCCCGCCAGGTTCGAAATGCCGTCGAAGAAGGAGACGATAGGAGAGATCACGAGGTCAGCACCCCGTTGGATCGGCGCCAGCAAGGTCCCCGCCCCGCCCCGCATCGTGTCGGCAATCCCGGTCTCGGCGGTCCTCACGTCGAAGGTCGCGATCACGAATCCGACGGCGAGCAGGGACATGAAAAGCGCCGTGACGCGATCGAACCTTCTTCCTGAGGGGAACATCAGCCGATGGGCGGGTTCACGTCACGAGCGGCTGGTGGAGTGGAGCACGTTGCCGAGCACGTCGAACTCCTCCAGCACTGCACCCGAACCAATCACAACGCTCTGCAATGGCCGATCCGCGGTCACAATCGGCATCCCGGTCTCATGGACGAGTCGATGGTCGAGGCCGCGGAGCAACGCTCCGCCGCCTGTCAGGATGATTCCGCGTTCCATGATGTCTGCGGCAAGCTCCGGGGGCGTCTTGTCCAGGGTGTATTTGATGGCATCGATGACAGCCTGTACTGGTTCCTCCATGGCTTCCCTGATGTCCTGGCTGGACAGCACAATCGTCTTCGGAAGTCCCGACACCAGGTCCCTGCCTCGCAATTCCGCGGCCGGTTCGTCTGGATAGGGCCAGGCCGAACCAATGGCCAGCTTCACTTGCTCGGCGGTCCGCTCACCGAGCATCAGGCTGTACTCCTTCTTGACCCACTCGATGATCGAGTCGTCCATCTCGTCGCCACCGATCCTGATGCTTCGCGAGACGACGATCCCTCCGAGCGAGATCACCGCAACTTCGGTGGTGCCACCACCGATATCGACGACCATGGACCCCGTTGGCTCGTGCACCGGTAGGCCCACGCCGATCGCAGCCGCCATCGGCTCCTCGATGGTGTACGTCTTGCGGGCCCCTGCGTGGTATGCGGCCTCCTCGACGGCGCGGCGCTCGACCGCGGTGATGCCGGAGGGCACGCAGATCACGATCCGTGGGCGTGCGGCAAAACGCCCCGTGTGAACCTTGTCAATGAAATAGCGAAGCATCTTCTCTGTGATATCGAAATCGGCGATGACACCGTCTCGCAGCGGCCGAATCGCCTGGATGTGCGACGGGGTCCGCCCGATCATTCGCTTGGCAGCCATCCCTACTTCGAGTGGTCGGTTGTCGTGGGTATCGATGGCGACCACCGAAGGCTCGTTGAGAACGATCCCCTGCCCGCGGACAAACACCAGCGTGTTCGCGGTGCCGAGGTCAATCGCCATGTCGCGACCCGCGAGGGCCAGGATGTTGTTCATGGATCTACCACCCGGGAGCGTCCTGAGAGTGTACCCACCAATAGGTTTTTGGGCTCAGACTTCATTCGAAGAAGAGCGCCAGCTCGCGTTCGGCACTCGCCGCTGCATCCGAACCGTGAACGATGTTCTGGGTCAATTCGAGCCCAAGATCGCCCCGAATCGTCCCAGGCTGCGCCGCGACGGGGTTGGTTTCGCCCATGAGGGTGCGGGCGACGGTCACCGCCGACTCCCCACTCCAACGCATAACCACGACGGGGCCGCCGGTTATGAAATCAACGAGATCGCCGAAGAATGGGCGGTCGACATGCTCGGCATAGTGCTCCGAGGCGAGTTCGCGGTCCATCGTCAGCATGCGCATCGCCTCGAGGTGAAGCCCTTTGCGCTCGAGCCGGCTAATCACGTCGCCGACCAACCCGCGCCGAACCCCGTCCGGTTTCACCATCACAAACGTGGATTGGATTGGCATGAGAGTGACCCTAATCAGTAGCCAGTTACCAGATACCAGTTGAGGAGTTGCCAGTTCCCAGTTGCCAGTTACCAGTCCCGAGTCCTCAGTTCCCAGTTTCCAGTTCCCGAGTCCCAATCTGCTTGTCCCCCAGTTCCCAGATCTCAGATCTCAGATCCCACGGTCGCGGTCTTGCTGGGAACTGGAAGCGAGCGGTAGCGAGCGAACTGGGAACTGGTAAACCGGTCATTCGTATCTCAGATCGACCTGCGATTCATACCTGACGTGCACCCCTGATGGCACGAAGTCGGTGCCGACGACGGCGGCGCGGGCCTCTCCCGCCACATAGAGCGAGCCAGTCACCACAACCGCTCCTTTCGGTCCGGCGGCCTCGATCGCCGCGGCCAATGCATCGGGCACCGCGGCGATGACTGTGGCCTCACCGCCTAGGACCGATACCGCCTCGACGGCGACCGACGCCGGGTCCTGGGCAGCCGGATCATCGGGCGCGCACGCCCACACGTGAGCGATCTGTCCCTGCAACGGGACGAGGATCTCGGCCGCGGAGCGAGACCCGCGGAGCCCGACGACCAACTGATAGGCCTCCTCCGGAAACTCCGACACCAGGGCCTCGGCGAGCCCCTCAACCCCTTGCTGATTGTGGGCACCGTCGACGATCACCAGTGGCCTGCGACCAACCACCTCGATGCGCCCGGGCTGGACGGTCGCGGAGACTGCCGTGCGCAGCGCATCCTCATCGAGGGCGTGATCGAGGAATACCTCAGAGGCCGCGATCGCCGTAGCCAGATTGGTGACCTGGTGGCTGCCGTGCAGTGGCAGGTACAAATTCGCGTATGGGGCGTGAACACCTTCGATATCTGCTACCCAGCCTCCGACCGCGACGGTTTCTGCTGCGACAAGGAAGTCGTCCGTTGATCGAAACCACCGCGCCTTGGTTTCAGCGACTCTGGCGGTGACCGCTCCTTCGGCGGCCGGCGGCAACGGGCCGGTGACGACCGTTCCGTCTTGATCGATGATCGCCGCCTTCTCGGCTGCGATCTCGGCGATCGTCTCGCCAAGGTACTCGACGTGATCCATCGCGATCCCGGTGACGACCGCCACATCGGAAGCGACGGCGTTGGTCGCATCCAGACGTCCCCCCAGCCCGACCTCCAGGACCGCAACGTCGATGGCGGAGGCGGCAAAAGATGAAAGGGCGAGCGCGGCGGTGAGCTCGAAATAGGTTACGCCGGAGCCACTCCGGCGCTCGTATTCCTCGACAAACCAGGCGATGTCGGCCACCGCCCCGGCAAACGCCTCACCGGTCAACTGCTCACCGTCGATGGAGATGCGCTCTTCGACTCGATGGAGGTGTGGTGAGATGAACGTCCCCGTTCGATACCCGTGGGCGCCGAGGATGTCTGCGATCAGTCGGGTGACCGTTGTCTTGCCGTTGGTCCCGGCAACGTGGATGGTCGAAAACGTCAAATGTGGGTCGCCCATGAGCTCGAGCAGCCCGATGATGCGATCCAGGCCCGGTTTGACGCCTTGCCCGATCCTGGCGTTGAGGAAGGCGACCGCCTCGTCCCGGGTAGCGATCGTGGGAGCGTCACTCATGAGGTCAACCGAGCTCAGCGAGCTGCGCTTCGAGTTTGTCGAGGCGGGCTCTCGCCTCGTCAGCTTTGGTTTCCTCTGAAGTGACGACGTCTGCCGGGGCGCGCTCACGGAACTTGGGGTTCCCCAGTTTCGCCTGCGAGCGATCGAACTCGGCGGCGGTCTCGGTCACTGCCTTCGCCAGACGAGCTCGCTCGTCATCGAGGTCGACCAGTCCTTCGAGAGGGATGAACGCCTGCACCGGTCCAGCCACCACCCGACTCGTCGCCACGTCAGAGCTTGGGTTGCCGTCAACGATGGCGACCCCGGCGAGGCCTGTCAGGTGGTCGTGCCACCAATCTGCACCTACACCTTCTGGGTCGTGCAGGATGACCTCGAACTTCACCTTCGGCGAAATCCGGTGCTCGGAGCGGAACCTCCGCAGCCCCGCGATGAGGTCCTGGAGGATTCCCATCGTGGCTGGCCCCTCGAAGCTCAGTGGCTCCGGCCAGGCGCCGGTGATGAGCAAGCTGCCATCGCCGAGCTCGCTCCATAACTCCTCGGTCAGGAAGGGAATTGCGGGATGGAACAGCTTGAGGAGATCGCGCAACACGACGCCGAGTGTCGCTTTTGTCTGCTCGCCACGTTCCTCATCACGGAGCGGTGTCTTGGCAAGCTCCAGGTACCAGTCGAAGACTTCGGCCCAGGCGAAGTTGTACAACAGGGAGTAGGCGTCGGAAAGGCGGTAGTCATCGAACAGGCGGTCGACCTCGTTGGCGACCTCTGCCAGCCTGCTCAGGATCCAGGCGTCCTCGGGCCCCGGATCGGTTGGATAGTTCCCGGTGATCGGCACCCCGGTGATCCCTACATGGTCCACGGCAAACCGGAATGCGTTCCACAACTTGTTGCCAAAGCGCCGGGTCCCGTCGACCCACGACTCATCGAAGGGGATGTCATGGCCGGGAGCGGCTCCCTGGAGCAGCGCCAGGCGAAGCGGATCAACCCCGTACTGGTCGACCAGCTCGAGCGGATCAACTGCGTTTCCCGAGGATTTGGACATTTTCCGGCCATCGCCGGTACGGATCAGCCCGTGGATGAGGATGTCGGCGAAGGGCTCGGTCCCAGTGAAGTGGATGCCGATCATCAGCATGCGCGACACCCAGAACGTGATGATGTCGAAACCAGTGACGAGTACGTCCGTCGGGTAATACGTAGCCAGATCGTCGGTCTCCTCTGGCCACCCCATCGTGGAGAACGGCCATAGCTGGGACGAGAACCAGGTGTCGAGCACGTCTTCGTCCCTGCGCAGCTCATGCGAGCCGCATTGAGGACACTCGGTCGGATCCTCCATCGAAACGACGACCTCGCCGCAGCCGTCGCAGTACCAGGCCGGGATCTGATGTCCCCACCACAGTTGCCTGCTGATGGTCCAGTCGCGGAGGTTTTCCATCCAACGGAGGTAGTTGTTCTCCCATCGCTTTGGCACGAACCGGCTCCGCTCCTCGGTGACCGCCTCCATCGCCGGAATCGTCAGCGGGGTCACCTTCACGAACCATTGCAACGACAGCATCGGCTCGACAACCGTGCCACAACGCGAGCAATGGCCGACGGAGTGGTGATGATCCTCGACCTTCTCCAAATAGCCGCGTGCCTTCAGCTCATGCTTCACCGATTCTCGTGCTTCGAACCTGTCCTGACCAAAGAACGGGCCGCCGATGGCGGTGATCCTGGCCTCGGTATCGATCACCTTCAGCGCCTCCAGCCCATGACGCTGCCCGATCTCGAAGTCAACCGCGTCGTGAGCCGGGGTGACCTTGACCGCGCCGGTGCCGAAGTCCATGTCGACGGCATCGTCGGCGACGACCGGGATCTCGCGATCGAGGAGCGGGAGCAGGATCGTCCTCCCGATCGCGGCGCGATAACGCTCGTCGTCGGGATGGACCGCTACCGCGGTGTCGCCGAGCATCGTCTCCGGCCGAGTGGTGGCAACGGTGAGGTGGCCGTCCCCTTCGAGGAAGGGGTATTTGATGTACAAGAGCTCGCCCACCTCGTCCTCATGTTCGACCTCGATATCGGAGATCGCGGTGTGGCACCGCGGACACCAGTTGATGATCCGGTTCCCTCGATAGATCAAGCCCTGGTGATAGAGCTCGACAAAGACCTTGCGCACCGCCCCGGATAGGCCTTCATCCATCGTGAATCGCTCGCGAGTCCAATCCGGCGAGAAACCCATCGTTCGCATCTGCTCGGTGATGCGGTTCCCGGAGGACCGTTTCCACGCCCACACCTTTTCGACGAATGCTTCTCGACCGAGGTCGTCCCTCGTCATGCCCTCGTTGGCCAGTTCGCGCTCGACCACGTTCTGAGTCGCGATGCCGGCGTGGTCCGTGCCGGGGATCCACAACGCGGCATAACCCTGCATCCTCTTCCGCCGGATGATGGCGTCCTGGATCAAAAGGTCTAGGGCGTGGCCCATGTGCAGGCTGCCGGTGACGTTGGGAGGCGGTATGACGATCGAGAACGGCTGACCGTCCGGGTTGATCTCAGGCCTGAAGGTGCCGGCGTCCTCCCAGACGGAGTACCAGCGCGTTTCGACCGCTTGGGGCTCGTACGTTGCCTTCATCATGCCTCTCGGTCATCGCGCTCCTCGCCAGATGGCGAGTGTACCGGAGGGTGTGGGGTGTCGAGAAGGCAACGTTGCTCGTAGAATCCCATCGATGCGACGGACCAAACGCCGGCGCTCGTCCCGCAGGTCTCCAAACCCGCCGGGCGAGACATCGCGCGTATTTCGCCTTGCCAGAAGCCTGGCCATCATTGCGCTGTTCGCCGCCGCCGCGTTGTTCGGGTACCAGTTTCTCAACGGGACCGAGACGGTGGTGGTTTCGGTCGTCGGCAACGACATCCCGTTGGAAGGCGCCGTTGTGCTTGCTGGGGGCAGCGAGCACATCACCGGACCGGACGGGACCGTAGAGCTCTCCATCCGGCTGCCTGCTGAAATCGAGGCGACTGCGCTGGGGTTCCACCGCGCCATCACAACGATTGACCCGGCGGCGGGGGAATCGACACGGGTGGCTCTGAGCCCGATCATCATCCACGGCCTCGTCACCGACCCAGGGGGAAAGGGGATCCCCGGTGCTCTGGTGCACAGCGGGGAGCGGTCTGTCGTGACCGACGTCGAGGGCGCGTTCGAGCTGGCGTCGGCCACAACCGGCCTGGTCACGATCAGCCGACCGGGTTACAGCAGCGTCGAGGTCCCTCTGGCTGCCGGCGCGCGGTCGCTCGAGGCGGTGCTCGAGCCGTTCCTCGTGAAGGGCTTGCGCATAAGCCCTGCTGCCGCCGGCGACGACGATCGGTTCGGACCGTTGCTGGCGATGGCTGAGAACTCGGTCATCAACACATTCATCTTCGACACGAAGAACGAAAAGGGTGCGGTCCGTTACCAATCGAATGTCTCGGGGGCTTCGATGCGGATCGTGTATGACCCCGCCAAGGTGCTTGCCCAAGCCAAGGACGCTGGGTTGTACACCATCACGAGAATCGTCAGTTTCCAAGATGCGCCGCGGGCGCGGAACAATCCAGACATTGCCATCAAGGATGCCGACGGGGCCATCTGGGTGGACGCGGCGGGGCAGGCGTGGCTCGATCCGACCAACCCGGACTCGTGGGAGTACGCGATCGCCCTTGGGGTCGAGGCCTGTCAAATGGGGTTCGACGAGATCCAGTTTGACTACACCCGGTTCCCAACCGGCGGCGGCATCGAGGAGATCGTGTACACCAAGCCAGTGGATGAGGAGGTGAGGGTGGCAACGATCTCCGCCTTTCTCTCCCATGCCGCCGAACGAATCCATGCGGAGGGCTGCGTTGTCTCCGCCGACATCTTTGCGATTGTGATGTCGACGAGCGACGATCAGGGGATCGGTCAGCGGGTGACCGATCTTTCCGGTGCTGCCGACGCGATCAGCCCGATGATCTACCCCAGCCACTATGCCAGTGGCTGGCGCAATCTCGATGAGCCGAACGAACATCCGGGGATCGTCGTCGGCGACGCTCTGGCGACGGGCATGCCCAAGGCGACCGGCGGAGCACTATTGCGGCCGTGGCTCCAGGCTTTCAGTCAGTCCCCAGAACAGGTGCGAGAGAGCATCGCGGCGGCCGAGGCCGCTGGGCTCGGCTGGATGCTGTGGAGCCAGGAGAGCGTCTTCAGCCCCGCGATGTTGCCAAGCATTTGAGTCGCAAGTCGCAGGACGCAAGAAAAAACGAGGACGCTGATCTTGCTTGTGACTTGGGACTTGCGACCTGCGACTCAAAAAAGCGCAAGGGTCGGAACCCGTATGGGTCCCGACCCCGCTCCACCACTCCCCCTGCTGGCGTAGGTCTCCCATCGCCCCCGCCCTTCCCGATTACCCGAGCCGGGGCGATTCCCCCATTCGACCATCAGCCTCACCTAACCATATGGCTACACCAGGTGGCCGTCGAGATACAATCCGTGGTAACGCAAACGGACTAGCTACTTTCGCGAAGTAACACCAGTTACGTAGCAACCCGTATTACGTATTACGGGAGCGAGCCGAAGGCGAGCGACTCTCTACTAGAGCGAGCCGAAGGCGAGCGACTCTCTCTAACGACTACGCCGACCGCTCTTCTGGCAAATCCGCAGAGGCGAGATCCGAGATCGGAACCAGCGTCGGGTTCACCCGGTCGCGCACTACCTGCTCATCGATGACGACTCTGGCCACGTCGGAACGCGACGGCAGCTCGTACATGGTGTCGAGGAGGACTTCCTCCATGATCGCCCGCAACCCGCGGGCGCCGGTACCTCGCTTCATCGCCTGCTGGGCGATGGCCTCCAGCGCCTCGTCGGTGACGATCAGCTCTACCCCGTCCATCTCGAAGAATTTGGCGTACTGCTTGACCAGGGAATTCTTCGGCTCGGTGAGCACAAGGACCAGGTCTTCCACATCGAGATCATCGACGGTGGCCACCACAGGAAGCCGCCCGATGAACTCTGGGATGAGGCCGTAGGCGAGCAGGTCCTCGGGGAGCACCTCGGAGAGCACCTCGGAAGGGCGTACCTCATCCGCCGAGCGCACCTCGGCGCCGAAGCCGACTGTGTTCTTCCCGATTCTGGACACGATGATGTCTTCTAGGCCGGCGAAGGCTCCGCCGCAAAGGAACAACATGTTGGTGGTGTCGAGTTGGAGGAATTCCTGGTGTGGGTGCTTGCGCCCGCCTTGGGGTGGCACGGACGCCGTTGTCCCTTCGAGGATCTTCAGCAACGCCTGCTGCACCCCTTCACCAGAGACATCGCGGGTGATGGACGGATTCTCCGCCTTGCGGGCGATCTTGTCGATCTCGTCGATGTAGATGATCCCCGTCTCCGCACGCTTGATGTCGAAGTCGGCGGCCTGGATCAGCTTGAGCAAGATGTTCTCAACGTCCTCACCGACGTAGCCGGCTTCGGTGAGGGCGGTGGCGTCGGCGATGGCGAACGGGACGTTGAGCATCCTGGCTAGCGTCTGCGCCAGGAGGGTCTTGCCGGAGCCGGTGGGGCCGACGAGCAGGATATTGGACTTCTGCAGCTCGACTTCCTCATCGCTCGCCCGTTGCCCTGCGCGCACTCGCTTGTAGTGGTTGTAGACCGCGACCGAGAGGATTTTCTTGGCGTGGTCCTGGCCGACCACGTACTGATCAAGGAAGTCGAAGATCTCGTAGGGCTTGGGGAGCTCGGTGAATGAGATCTCCTCGGTGGCGGTGAGCTCCTCATCGATGATCTCGTTGCACAGATCGACGCATTCATCGCAGATGTAGACCCCGGGCCCGGCAATGAGCTTCTTCACCTGCTTCTGCGACTTCCCACAGAAGCTGCACTTCAGCAGCTCGGTTCCCTCGTATTTGGCCACTTCGGCTCTCCCCTACCCGGCGACGGCTTCCAGTGTCCTGCCCTCCAGCACGGTGTCGATCACACCGTACTCGACCGCTTCTAAGGCACTCAGCCAGAAGTCACGGTCGGTGTCGTCTGAGATCAATTCAAGCGTCTTGCCCGTGTGGAATGCAAGGATCTCGTTGATCTCCTCGCGCGTCTTGAGGATCTCCTTGGCATGGATCTCGATGTCGGTGGCCTGCCCGCCGACGCCCGAGACGTGCGGCTGGTGGACCATGATGCGCGCGTGAGGGAGCGAGAATCGTTTGCCCTTTGCCCCCCCGGCCAGCAACACCGCAGCCGCAGAGGCGGCCAGGCCCATGCAGTACGTGGCCACGTCGGGCTTGATGAATTGCATCGTGTCGTACACCGCCATCAGGGCATAGGTGGATCCGCCTGGCGAGTTGATGTATAGGGCGATGTCTTTGTCGGGGTCCTCACCCTCGAGGTGGAGCAGCTGGGCCATGATGATGTTGGCCACTTGGTCATCGATCGGTGTGCCGAGGAACACGATGCGGTCTTTCAGCAACCGGCTATAGATGTCGAATACTCGTTCGCCGCGCGGCGTCTGTTCGACAACGGTGGGGACTAGGTAACTCATCTCACTCCTCGACATCGTCGGACGACCCTGCGAGGGGTTCGTCCGTATGATCGGAAGACGCAGCGTTCAACGTTAGGTCTACCGCATTGCCTTCCGAGTCGACCGGTTCGGCCGCCGCGGCGATCCGTTCCAGCGCTTTCCTCTGGAGGATATCACTGGTCAGTGCTTCTTTTTGACCACTCGAGGCAAGGATCTGCTCGATCTCATCGACGCTGTTATCGGCCGAACGGGCCAGCGCCTCGACAGCCTCTCGATATTCATCGTCTTCGACCTCGAGCTCGTCGATGGCGATGATGCTTTCCAGCAGGATCCGCGTCGACAACGCCGAAACCGCTTGGGCCTGCATCCCCTCGGTGAACGACTCTTGATCCTGACCGATGATCCGCAGATAATCCTCGAAGCCGACACCATCGTTCTGCAGGCTCTCGAATACCCTGCGGATGCGCGATTCGGTCTCCGCATCGATGAGGCCCTGGGGCAGCTCGAGGTCGAGGTCGGCGACGAACTCCTCTATGGCCCGGTTTTCGAACTCGGCGCGGGCTGTCTGCACCTTCAGGTCGTGGATGCTCTCCTCGAGCTGGGTGCGCAGCTCTGCCTCGGAGTCGAAATCGGTGACCTCGGCGATGAATTCGTCGGTGAGCTCGGGAAGCCGCTTGAGCTTGACTGCCTTGACCAGCGCTCTGAGGGTGACGGTGTCACCGCCCCGTTCTGTGAAGCCCTCGGGAAGGGTTCCTTCTCCTTCGGCTATGGAACCGACCGCCGCCCCGATGAGCACCTCGTCGAGGCCCAGGATGAAGCTGCGCGAGCCGACCTCGTACAACAGGTCGTTGGCTGCGGCTTCTTCGATCTCGGCACCCCCATCGTGGGCGCTCACGTTGACCAGCACGAAGTCACCAGCGATGGCGGGACGGTCAACGTCCTCGAGGTCGGCGAACTGATTCCGCAGCGCATGGATCTGTCGATCGATCTCCTCCGGCTCGACTATCGGAGGCTCCACCTCGACCTTGCGGCCGGAGAAGTCCGGTATGGCATCGAGCGTCGGCCACAGCGTGATGATGACGTCGATCTCCATGCTTCCGTCGTCGGTGTCCCGAGAGGCGATGATGGTCGGCGTCGTGGCCGGAGCGAACTCCTCTTCCTCGATAGCAGCGGCAACGGCTTCGGGGAGGATGAGGTCGATGGCTTCGGACTTGAGGCGGTCGGCACCGACGATTCGCTCCACCATCTCAGGTGGCGCCTTGCCGGGGCGGAACCCCTTGATTTTCATCTCCTTCGACAAGGTCCTGGCCGCCCGTGTCTTGGCGCCTTCGAGCTCGGACGCCTCGAGCCGGACGGTCAGGGTGCGCTCGAAGCGACCCGTTTCCTTGACCTCGGTGTGCAAGAACTGCTCCAGTGATAGAGGGTTGGGGTGACCGACGGGATTCGAACCCGCGACTTCCTGGACCACAACCAGGCGCTCTAACCAGGCTGAGCTACGGCCACCATGTGGACGGAGAATCGTCCCCGTCAGCGTCGAGGGTAGCGAGGTCCAAGCCCGACTTGACTCGTCACCTCCGGTCTCCGGCCTCCCGCCTCCAGTCCGGTCTCAGGTGGCCGGCGACCGGTGGCCGGTGGACTCGATCGAAGCGGGGAGTGCGAGAGCCTGGTACCCCCGGCAGGATTCGAACCTGCAACCTGCGGATTAGAAGTCCGCTGCTCTATCCAGTTGAGCTACGGGGGCAATGCAGTGAAGCCGTCGAGCGGGTGACGGGGATCGAACCCGCATAGCCAGCTTGGAAGGCTGGAACTCTGCCATTGAGTTACACCCGCGAACGGACCGGTAGGTTACCGGCCGCTGCCTCGAATCTCAGCGCTTGACGGCGATGGTCAGCCCGTCGAAGAGCGGGAGCAACTGGGTATCGAGCCGATCATCATCTGAGGCCGCTCTGTTGAATCGGCGCACAGCGTCGATGGATTCCGAGGTGTCGCTCGGATTGGCCACCTTGCCCGAACGTAACGTGTTGTCCGCCACCACGATCCCTCCGCTCTTCATGCGCGGGACGACGAGAGAGAGGTACTCGGGATATCCGGTCTTGTCGGCATCGATAAAGGCGAGATCGAACGTCGGTTCCTCCGGCATGGCGGCCAGGGTCTCGGCGGCGGGGCCGATGCGCAGGTCGATGCGGTCGGAAACGCCAGCCTTGTCCCAATAGCGACGCGCGATGTTCGTCCACTCCTCGCTGGCGTCGAGGGCGACGACCGTTCCGCCGTCTGGCAGGACAGATGCCATCGCCAGGGCCGAATACCCGGTGAAGGTCCCGATCTCGAGGATGGCGTGAGCCCCGGAGATCCGCACCAGAAAGCGAAGGAACTCGGCCTGCTCCGGGCTGATCTGCATCCCCGCCGCGGAGAGCTCGGCGGTTTCAGCGATGAGGGCCAGCTCGAGCTGATCGGGAGGGTTGGTGTGATCGGCGATGTAGGTACTCAATTGATCGTCGAGGAGAAAGGATCGTCGTGTCATGGGTCGGGCTGGCCGGATTTGAACCGGCGACCCCCTGCTCCCAAAGCAGGTGCGCTGCCAAACTGCGCCACAGCCCGTGCCCGTATTGTCGCAGAATTCTGGTCACACCCGGCTGATACGTTGCACCAATGAGACCCCACGTGCCTCCACAGCTCATCGAGCGCGCCGGCGAGTGGGACGAGCTTCATCGGTGGGAACGGTCCGAGCTTGGCAAGAACCTACGCCGGCTCGGCCTGACCCAAGGAGAAATCCGTGAGCTGATCCCAGTTCCGAAGGCAACCCTGTCGTACTGGTGTCGGGAGATCGACCTGACCCAAGACCAGATCGAGGCAATCAGGGCGAGGACCGGACCTGACTCAAGGATGGGTGTTCCGGTTGATACTCAGTGGCGTAGACGCGAGGAGATCGAAAGGATCAGGCAGGAGGCGCATCGTTTCGCCGTCGAGCACATCGACGATTCCTTCTTCGTCGCCGGCGCCGTGCTCTACTGGGCTGAGGGCTCCAAAACGCGGAACGACTTCGCCCTGTCGAACAGCGACCCGGCCGCGTTGCGGGCTTTCGTCACCTGGGTGCGCCGTTACCTATGGCCGGACGCTCAATTCGTTCTCTCGATGCATCTGCATGAAGGCAACGATGAGCCCGCGGCCCGCGCCTATTGGAGAAAGGCGATCAGGTTGGGTAACGCGACCTTCACGAAGACATTCATCAAGCCGAAGGGAACCGGCCACCGGAAAAACCACCTCAAGTAAGGCATCTGCCGGGTTCGGACACGAGACGGCGCTGACGCCTGGAATACTGTAATGGCCTGGATGGAAGTTGTCCGAGAGCACTTTGGCTCCTAGGGAGCAGCGTTTGATATCCTCACACACGGGTCGCTAGCTCAACCAGGCAGAGCACCGGATTCTTAATCCGTAGGTTGCGGGTTCGATTCCCGCGCGACCCACGGTCCTGCGTTCGAACGGGAACGGAGCCCCCTCGATAGGGGGTTTCGTCGCGTCAGCTCCCTTGTGGCTCGGTCCCGAACCAGAACGAACCTCCATCGGCATCGGTCCCAGACTCACCCTCCAGCGTGTACCCGGCGGCGGCCCAATCCGACAGACCGCCCTCGTAGCGCCGAACGTTGGTGTAGCCGGCCTCGACCAGCCACTGGTATGCGAACTGGCTGGCGACACACGCGGGGTCTGTGCAATACACGACGATCTCGTCATCGAGGTCGAGGGCCTCCTTGGCGTCCTCAACCGTGTTGTAGTGGAGAGACCCGGGGATATGGGCGACGCGAAACCCCCACTCGTGCATGGCCATGATCAGCTTGAAGTCGTCACCGCGGTCCAGCTTGGCCTTGAGGTCCTCGCGTTCGATTGTTTTGATGTCGTAATCCATGGTGTTCACCCTACCGAACGTCCCTCTGCAACAATCGGCGACACGCGGGCGTGGCGGAATTGGCAGACGCGCCAGGTTTAGGACCTGGTGGCCGAAAGGCCGTGGGGGTTCAAATCCCTCCGCCCGCACCCGAGTCACGAGTTGCGAGTCGCGAGTGTTGCGCCGATCCTCAGCAGCGACTATCTGAGCATCCGTCATAGCGTTGGACATCATGTCTAAACGGGTAATCCTCCTCGTCGCCGCCGTCGCCCTTCTCGCAGCGGCTTGTGGAGATTCTGACGCCAGCGGGGTCGCCACCCTCGAGGACTCGACATCAACGACGTCGGCGACCGAAAGCCAGGACTCGCTAGCGGGCGACGAAGCCCGGATCATGGAGTTCTCGCAGTGCATGCGCGATAACGGTGTCGCCGAATTCCCCGACGCTGTCGTCAGCGAGGGTGGCGCGATCGACTTCGGAGGATTCGAGCAATTCGACGAGTTCGATCAGGACGACATGGAGGCAGCCTTTGATGTCTGCGTCGACAGACTCGAGGGGCTCTCCTTCGCCCCGGGCGGGGTGAACTTCGACTTCACCGAGATCCAGGACACCCTGCTCGTGTTCGCCCAATGCATGCGCGACAACGGCTTCGATCTCCCCGACCCCGACTTCTCCAACTTCGATCTGGCGGGTGGCGTTGGCCCATTCGGCGAGATCGACCCAACCGAACCCGACTTCGAAAAGGCACTCGAAGCGTGTCAGGATATCTTCGCCAACCTCCCATTCAGCGGCTGAGCTCGCTCGTCCTTCACGCTTTCGGTTCGGTAGGGTCACTCAGGTCCCCACGATCGTCTGCGAATCCATATGCCCGACACCAAATACGCCAAGAGCGGCGACGTCAACATCGCCTACCAGGTCATCGGTGACGGGCCGGTCGACCTCATCTACGCCGCCGGGTGGGTGACCAATATCGAGGTTATGTGGGAAGACCCGGGATTCTCGCGATTTCTCAAGCGGCTCGCCTCGTTCTCCCGGCTCATCACTTTCGACAAACGCGGTATCGGGTTATCCGATCCGGTACCAACACAGGAGCTGGCCGACCTCGACATCAGGATGCACGACATGCTGGCAGTGATGGATGCCGCTGGCTCGGAGCGGGCAACCCTGTTCGGGCACTCCGAAGGCGGAAGCACGTGCGTCCGGTTTGCCCATTCCCATCCAGAACGAACCGACCGGCTGATCCTCGCCTTCAGCTACGCCAAACGCTTGCGCTCCGAGGACTACCCGTGGGCGCCGACCATGGAGGAGCGCGTTGCCGAATCCGAAACATTCGAAGCAACCTGGGCCGATCCGCAGATCGTCGCCGACTACTACGCCCCGAGCCGTGCCGATGATCAGGCGTTCGTCGCGTGGTTGACTCGCTATCTGAGGCTCTCTGCCAGCCCCAGGGCGGCCGCCGCTCTCGACGATGGTTCCACCCACATCGACGTGACCGGTCTGCTCCCTGAGATCCGGGTGCCGACGCTGTGTCTCTATCGATTGGATGATCCCGACGTCAAAATCGAAGAGGGGCGCTACATCGCCTCCAAGATCCCCAATGCCAAGCTGGTCGAGGTGCCAGGCAGGGACCACTTCTTCTGGGCAGGCGATCACGAACCGCTGCTCGAGGAGATCGAGGAGTTCGTCACCGGGATGCGGGGGTCGGCCGAGCCGGACCGCATCGTCGCCACTGTTTTGTTTACCGACATCGTCGCCTCCACCGAGCTAGCGGCGTCGATCGGCGACCAGAAGTGGCGCGACTTACTCCAACGCCACGACGCCGTCGTGAGAGAGGGACTGACCCGGTGGCGAGGAACAGAGGTGAAAACGACCGGGGACGGGTTCCTCGCCACCTTCGACAGCCCGACGCAGGCCATCCGTTTCGGCACCGGGCTCCCTGCGGCAATGCACCCACTTGGCATCGAGGTTCGCTGCGGGTTGCACACCGGCGAGATGGAGATCGTCGACAACGACGTTGCCGGCCTGGCCGTGCACATCGCAGCCCGTATCTCAGCACTCGCCGGCCCGTCCCAGGTGTTCGTGTCGCGAACCGTCAAGGACCTCGTCGCTGGATCCGGGATCGACATGGCGAGTCGGGGCGCCCACACCCTCAAAGGGGTCCCAGACCAGTGGGAGGTTTTTGAAGTTTTGAGTCAGGAGTCAGGAGTCATGAGTCGAGAGTCCTGAGTCAAGGGTCCTGAGTCGTGGGTCAGGAGTCCGGAGTCCTGAGTCCGGAGTCAAGAGTCCGGAGTCCTGAGTCCTTCCTGACTTGCGACTTGCGACTTGCGACTTGGGACTCTGTCTTGCGACTCACGACTCTTTTAGCGCGTCCGCCAGCGCGCGAATCGCTATGGCGCGGTGCGAGATCGCGTTCTTCTCCTCGTCGGTCATCTCGGCATAGGTCCGGTCGCCGACCAGGAACACAGCGTCGTAGCCGAAGCCGTTATCCCCGCGCGGGGAATGGGCGATCGCCCCTTCCATCACCCCTTCGACGACGACCGGGTCCTCTCCGGGAACCACGAGAGCGATAGCGGTGCGAAATTGGGCGGACCGTTCGTCGACCCCCACCATGTCGGCGAGCAGCTTCACCCGATTGTCCTCGTAAGAGGCATCGGGCCCGGCGTAACGCGCCGAGTACACGCCGGGGGCGCCATCGAGAGCATCGACCTCGAGCCCGGTGTCGTCGGCCACCGCTGCCTCACCGGTGGCGACCGCAACTGCGGTTGCTTTCAGGACCGCATTGCCGTGCAGCGTGTCCTGTGTCTCCTCGATGTCGGGCCAGTCGAGATGATCGACGACTTCGATCGCGAGAGAGGCCAGCACCGCCTCGACCTCGCGGATCTTGTCAGGGTTCTTCGACGCGACCACGACCCGGCGTGGTGCGCTCACCCCGCCCGCGCCTTTCGTTGTTGCTCGACGAGCTCGGCAATCCCGCCGGAAGCGAGGTCCAGCATGTGGTTCAGCTGGTCCCTTCCGAACGGCTCGCCTTCCGCGGTGGCCTGGACCTCGACGAGTTCCCCTTCGCCTGTCATCACCACGTTGGCGTCTACGTCGGCTCCCACGTCCTCCGTGTACTCGAGGTCGAGCAAAACGCCGTCGCGGACCAGCCCCACCGATACCGCAGCCACGTGGTCGGTGATCGGGGAGCGCGCCAGCTTCCCTTCCGCGACCCGAGCGTCGAAGGCATCGGCAAGGGCAACCCAGGCTCCGGTTATCGCCGCGGTGCGTGTCCCACCGTCGGCCTGGAGCACGTCGCAGTCGACTCTGGCGGTCAGCGGGCCCATCGCGGCCGGATCGACCACGGCGCGGAGGGAACGCCCGATCAGCCGCTGGATTTCCTTGGTGCGGCCACCGGAGATCGAGCTTCTCCGCACCCGCTGCGGGCTAGAGCCCGGCAACATCGCGTACTCTGCGGTCACCCATCCCTCACCGCTGTCCCTCATCCAGGGTGGTATGTCGTCGTCGAACGCCACCGTGCACAGCACCTTGGTCCGTCCCATTTCGATCAGAACGGAACCCGGCGTCATGTCGGTGTATCCGCGTCTGATCGTCACCGGCCGGAGTGCATCCGCGTCCCTGCCCTCTCTCATCGCTCCTCCTCGATCGTGAATGAGGCGCCCGGCGCTGCCGAATCGACCGGCCCGCCGAAGGCCACCTTGGCCTCCACAACGGCGGTTGCGGGATCGATATCCGCGGCAAGGTGGGTAATCACGAGACGCCTCACCTCCGCTGCCTCGGCCGCCGATCCGGCCTCGGCCGCGGTCAGATGGTACGGGTAGGTGTCGCCGGCCCGCTCCCCGGCGATATACGCTTCGCACAGCAAGAGATCGGCATCAGTCGCCAGTTCCGTCAGATCGGAACCGGGACCGGTGTCTCCCGAGTAGGTCACCACGGTGTCGCCGGCTTCGACTCGCGTAACCAACGCCGGGACCGGATGGATCGCCTTCCCAAACCGCATCTTGGTGCCGGCGACTTCGACCTCGTCGCCGGGCACGACCTCGGTGAGGTCGAAGACCGTGTGGAATACGTGCCCCTCGCCGGCTCGGACGAAGGCCGACAGATGCTCGGCGGCACCTTGCGGCACATATACCGGGATCGACACGTTCCCGGATGGCCCATGGGCGAGATAACCATACAAGCCAAACAGGTCCGAGCAGTGGTCGACGTGGATGTGGCTGATCACGACCGCCGACAACGTACCAGGGTCCATGTGGCCGGCGAGAGCCATGAAGGTGCCGGTGCCGGCGTCGAGCCAAACGGATGTCGCTCCATTCGTCAGTAGATATCCAGACGCTGGATTCGTCCTCGTCGGTGAACCGCCGCTCGACCCCAAGACGGTGAGCGTCGTCATCGTCTGAGCAACGCAAGCGCCGCGATCCACAGCACAGCCACAACGGTGCCGGTGGCGGTTGGCAGCCACACCCGCTTCGGCCACCCCAACCACGACCAGACGGTGGTGACGAGCCAGACGCCGAGCAGCCCGACCACCACCCACCACGGCGCAACCAGCCATGAGGCAAGGATGAAGACCAGCGCAGTGAATTGCAGACCGGCTCCTATGAGGGCGAACAGGGCGCGATACGCCTCCGGCGTATGATCCTCGGAAGGCAGGTCATCGACGCTCAAGAACGACCTCAGTCGGGGTCCCGCCCGCTACGCGGAAGGCCCGCACCTCCTCGGCCCCGACTCCGAGGATGATCGACACCCAGTCGGGATCGAGCCCGACGAGATCAGAGTCGGAAGGCACCGGAGGCGACGACGGGTGCGAGTGGAACACTCCGCCGATCTCCCATCCATGGCGACGGGCATGACTCCACGCCTGAAAGTGCTCCTCGGGATCGATGGTGTAAGACACCGCAGAATGGTCGAGGTTCGTCAGGCAGTAGACCATGGTGACCGAACCGTCGTCCCCGACCGCAAACAACCCGCAGGCTTCCTCGGGTGTGTTGAAACGAGCGTGCTGGATCATCGCTTCGACCGCTTCCCCTGGCACAGCGAGCGAGGCAACGCCGAGGGCAGCTCGTGCCGTGTCGGCCCGGTCGGCGCGAACTACGACCCGTACGCCGTACCGGTTGAAGAATCCGGGGTTGAGACCACCCTCGTCATCGGCCATCACCAGCGCGTCGATGCCGTCGGCAGCCAGCCGTGCCCGGGCAATCTCCGCATCAGACCGGGTGGAGTACACCGACACCGTGACGAGATCTTCCGACTGGCGACCGGCGACTGGCGGCTTGCGGCTCACGATATGTCCTTGTCGAAAACCTTGACCAGGTCGGTGGCTTCGATGAGTGCCATCGGCGGCGAGCCTACCGGCCGCCGCCGGGCTCAGGTCCGCTAGACCGGGTCCCGGAGGATCGGCTGGGTCATGCAGCGACTTCCCCCCCGGCCACGGCCCAGCTCAGCCGCGTCGAACTCGATCACCTCAATGCCATGTTCGGTGAGCCGCTGGTTCGTCTCGCGGTTTCGCTCGTAGGCGACCACCACCCCTGGCTCGATGGCGAGGGTGTTGTGACCGTCGTCCCACTGTTCGCGCCAATGCTGGATCGCGTCTCCCTCGGTGGAGACGAACTCGAGGTCGTCGTTGCCGAGCGCATCGCGTAGCGCCCGGCGAAGTGAGTCATAGGCAGTCACGTCGAGAGCGCGCTCAGAGCCCGGCCGAATCACGTGCACCTTGGAACCGTCGAGGACACCGGGGAACACGTTGAACAGGTTCACATCGACCATGGTGATGACCGTGTCCAGGTGCATCACCGCCCGCTCCTTCTTCAGGTGGACGACCACAACGCTGCGCACCGGCGAGCCGGCGAACAGGTTCCTGGCCAGCATCTCTACCGCGGCTGGGGTGGTTCGCTCGCTGAGCCCGACCATGATGGTGTCCTCGGACAGGACGAGCACATCGCCCCCTTCGATGCTTGCCGGGAGATGCTCATCCGGGCCGTCGCCGTACCAGGTGGGCCAGTGGCTGTCGGCGAAACGCGGATGATGGTCGTAGATCACCCGCACGATCTTCGACTCATGCTCCCTGGCACTGTTGGCCATCACGCTGGATACCAGCCCGTTGCCGATCCACGAAGCGTTGTCTCGCATGAACAGCAGGTTCGGGAGCGGTGGCAGGACATAATGCAGCTGATCGGCCACCAGGTCCCCGTACAGGTGGTCGACACCCCACTCCTCGAGCTCCGGCTCGAGCAAACCCCCGATGACGAGGTCGCTCACCCGCTCCACCGGCTCATCGCGCAGCCTCGCCTGCATCGACTCGGCGATGCGGGGGCCGATGCGAGCCGGGGCGAAGACGGTTTCGATGATTTTGTCGCGCACCCCGTCGTCACCGAGCACATTCCGGAGCAGATCTTCGAAGTAGAGGACCTCCACACCCCTGGACCGCAGGATGTCGGTGAACCGATCGTGCTCCTCCTGGGCTCGCTCCAGCCAAAGGAGATCGTCGAAAAGCAAGTCCTCCTTGCTCTCCGGTGTGATCCTGGCGATGCCAAGACCGGGGCGGTGCACCATGACCGTCCGAAGTGGCCCGATCTCTGACGAGACAAGCGGCGACGTCACTGGGTCTCTTCTTTGAGGTAGGTCTCCCAGTCCATGGCGGGAGGGTACCTGCGGAAGAGCCGCCGGTAACAAGACTCGCGCGACTTGCGCCTCGGGGCTTGCGACTTGGGAAATGGTGAAGACCCGGAGAACTTCAGCGATTCCTCGCCGCCGTGGGAGGACCAACCCACGGTCTCCGGGTCCCGGTGGTCCGAGTTGGAGTCGCCACCTGCCCCGTAGGGCGAACGGCCACTCCTTCCTTGTTGCGGCCGTTAGCGCTCGGCCACCTCCGGGGTCCTATAAGAACTTTCACTCAAGCTGGACCACCTCCTCTCTCCGTAACGGGATTGTGCCACACAACGGCGCTGTTGGCTACGACGGAAGAGTTGCCAGTTACCAGATACCAGTTACCAGTTGGCAACTGGCAACTGGAAGCGAGCGCAAGCGAGTGAACCGGTCACTGCTTTGGCATATAGCCTGTGTTGTCATCGATGAGCTCGCGCACGATGTCGGCGTGACCGGCATGGCGGGCGGTCTCCTCGACCATGTGGCCGACGATCCAGCGGAGCGAGCGCGAAACCCCGTCGCGGGTCACCGCGGCGAGATCGTCGAGTCCGGCGCTGTCGATGATCTCGTTGCTGTCCGCTACGGCTGCCTCGTACAAGGCGACGATGTCGCCAATGGTCTCTTCGTCGTCGACGCGGAAGTCGGCATCCGGGTCATCGTCCGACCACGGGAAATCGACCTGCCTGCCGGCAAAGTTGTATTCAAACCACCAACGCTCCACCCAGGCAAGATGCTTGACGAGGCCGAGCATGTTGGTGCCCGACTCCACCATGGGGCGTCTGGCATCTTGCTCGGATAGGCCATCGAGCTTCCACACCATCACCGCCCGGTTGTTGTCGAGGAAGGCGGCCAGCGTTTCCTTCTCCGACCCATGCTTTGGCGTCGTGCGAACCTCCATACGTTGGAGGCTACCGGGTCAGACGCAGAGGCCCTCTGCGTCGACGCCCCGGCTGCACAAGGCGGTGCGTTCCACGCTGTCCAAGGAGAAGCCGTCGATTACCTCTTCGCCAAAAATGTGGAGTCGGTACCCGTATACGGAATCGTCGCCAAGGCCGATGACGTCGTAGGTGACCTCACCGAGGTCACCTTGGGTCGGCGCAACCGACATGACGATCCTCGAGGCCGGTTCCGACGATGCCAACGACCCGGCCACAATCAGGCCGAGGGCGCCCATCGACTCGGCGATAGGGATCTCACCGAGGACAGAGAGAACCTCCTCGGTCGCATCGTCGGTTCCCCCGGCGTAGGCGGCAAAGGACAGGTTCGACCAGCCAACCGCGTCACCGGTGTCATGCTCAAACCAGATGGCACGGCCCAGGTCCCTGGCCGTCCCGGTTGCGATAGCCGTACCGGTGGCTTCGATGGTGTCGACGATCGGGTTGAAGGCTCCGGGTGCGGCGCGGACGTTGAGCACGTCGTCGTGGGCAAGGCCGACCACGGCCAGCACGTCACCCGACGCTGGGCCAAGGTCGATCGGGACCCCGGCAAGGGTCGTGGTCGTCGCCGCAGCCGCGGTGGTCGTGGTCAGATCCGTCCCCGTCGCCGTCCCTGCGCTCGTCGTGGTAGTGCTCGAGGTGGCAGCGGTACCGGAGGCGTCTGCTGGCCTCGTCGTCTCGGTCGTCGTCCCGCAGGCTGCCGCCGCCAGGCCGAGGACCAAAATGACGAAAAGTGCTAGCCGAGAACTCATCATCGCGACCTCCCGACGTCCCTAGATCATTCCGGACCTGACTCGCTGCCAATAGAGGCTAACGGCAGCACCGACTAGCGACAGGGAACCAAGACCGGGAACCGGGAACTCCGAACTCGCTTCAGCTGGCCACCCTGGCATTGAACGCATCGATCAACTCATCGATGGGATCGATCAGCGCTTGCACCGAGGTCCAATAGCCCTCGTCGTACCATTGCGCCTGGATCTCCTCATAGGTCTTCCCCTGCTGCTCGACCCAGGTGTAGTACTTGAGATTGTGGATCCGCTTCCGGTCGTAGTAGCCGAGCTCGTGCACGTGGTCGATGCCGGCGCCGAGCAGGTAGCGGTGGTACGCCCCAGCCGCATCGAGGGCGGTGAACTCGCCGCGCTCGGCATTGAGCTCGTCGAGACGGCTGGCGTACATCTCCATCGAGTCGGTGCCGACGGTGACGACGACGTCGTTCGATCCCAACTCGAAATAGCGGGCGAACTTGATCGCCGACAGCAGATTGCCCGCCCCGGATATCCCGAGCAGAGGCAGCTCAGCGATCAGATCGGGCTTGACCCCCTGGTCGACGAGATAATCGATCCCGGCGGGCTCGTTGAACAGCCGGATGAGGCTGATTGTGGCTTCGTCGTCGAGCCCGATCACCAGGTCGGTGTTCTTTACGTTGTGCACCCAGGGGATGTGCTTGTCTCCGATGCCCTCGATGCGGTGCTCGCCGAACCCGTTGTACAGCATGGTCGGGCACTGCACCGCCTCCCCGGCGGCGATCTTCGATGTCGGATACATCTGCTTGAGGTAATCCCCGGCAGCAATGGTTCCTGCCGAGCCGGTGGTGAGCGTGACCCCGCGGAAGGTGTCGCCGGGACCCATCGCCGCCTCCACGGCCTCGACCATCGCAGGCCCGGTCACCGAGTAGTGCCACAGGTAGTTCCCGAACTCGTCGAACTGGTTGAAGATGACCAGATCCTCACCAAAGAGGCTCAGCTCATTGCACTTGTCGAAGATCTCCTTGACATTGGACTCGGAGCCCGGGGTCTTGATGATTTCGCCTGCGACCTTCTCCAGCCATTCAAAACGTTCCCGGCTCATCCCCTCGGGGAGGATGGCGACCGACTCGCATCCGAGCAGGTTGGAGTCGTATGCCCCGCCCCTGCAGTAGTTGCCGGTCGACGGCCATACCGCCTTCTGGGTCGCCGGATCGAACTGGCCGGTGACCAGCCGCGGAACCAGGCAGCCGAACGCGGCGCCCACCTTGTGCGTTCCGGTGGGAAACCACTTGCCGACGAGCAGGATGATGCGGGCGTCGACACCGGTGAGCTCCGGAGAGAACTCGATGGTGTTCACCGGGCCGAAGCCACCACCGCTATCGGTCGGCTCATTGTGCCAGGTGATCCGGTACAGATTGAGCGGGTCGAGATCCGACAGCCCCACCGAAGCAAGCTGGGCGGTGATGTCGACCGGGATCAACGCAGGATCACGCATCTGCTTGAAGGTGGGGATGCGGAAGTTGCGCTCTCGTGCGGTTTCGACCGCAGAGTCGAGCACGGCGTCGTTGACGGTCAGGTCGATCATGTGGGTTCCTTTCAGGATTCGGGGAGAGCTGCTTTCAGGGCGTCGAGCGTGGGCTCGACCCGGATGGGTTCGGTACCGGCGGCCTCCACCGCCCGCAGTGCCGAGGCGACATCCTTGAGCCCGCTGCCGGTGGCCAGGACGACGACGCGGTCTTGGGATCCCACAAGGCCCCGGTCGGCTGCGGCGAGCAGGCCGGCATAGGGTGCCGCGCCGGCCGGCTCGGCGAACACGCCGCTGCCACGGGCGAGCTGCGGAATCGCCGCCAGGATCTCGTCGTCGCTCACCCTCAGGTAGGCGCCGTTGGTCTCGGTGACGGCCGCCATCGCCTTGACTCGGTCTCGGGGCAGGTCGGCGCTGATCGAATCCGCCACCGTGTCGGCTTCGATGGGTGGCTTGGTGAGGACGTCGTCACCGCTTTCGAAGGCCTGAACGAGGTAGTCACTGCCGGCGGCCTGGATGCCAAAGATGCGTGGGGCGCTGTCGATCCATCCCAGCGCCAGTGCATCCTTGACCGCCTTGTGCACGCCGCCGATGATCGAGCCGTCACCGACGCTGACGAAGATGGCGTCCGGTACCTCCCAGCCGAGGTCCTCCAGGATCTCCAATCCGGCGGTCTTCTTACCCTCTGTCATGTACGGGTTGTATCCGGTGTTGCGGTTGTACCAGCCGAACTCGGTCGCGGCATCCATGCACAGGTCGAAGGCATCGCTGTAGGAGCCCTCGACAAGAACGACCGTCGACCCGTAGGCGAGGAGCTGGGCGATCTTGGCCTCGGGCGCAGATGCAGGTACGAAGATCACGCTATCGAGATCGACGCTGGCCGCCATCCCTGCCAACGCCGCCGCCGCGTTGCCCGTGCTGGCGGTGGTGACCACATCGGCTTTCTGCTCCAAGGCCTTGGTCACCGCCATCGCCGAAGCGCGGTCCTTGAGCGAGGCGGTTGGCTGGCGCCCTTCGTCCTTGACCAGCACCCTGCCGACCCCGGCGGCCGCGGCCAAGCGAGGCGCGTGGTACATCGGCGTCCCGCCAACGGTCAGCGGCGGGACTCTCGAATCGGAGGCGATCGGCAGCAGCGGTCCGTAGCGCCACATGGTGTGGTTGTGGTTCTCCGCGAGCGATTCCTTGGTGAAGGTGGACCCGATCTGCTCGTAGTCGTATCGGACGTCGAGGATGCCCTCGTCACCGTGACGCGGACACACGTATCCCGCAAAGTCGGCCGGGTAGGTGGCGTCACACACCACGCATGCCAACCCGATCACGGAACGATCCTGGTACCGGTCTCCCCGGCGACGGCTCGCTCGATGTTCTCCGGGTTGGTGATGAGCACTTCCTTGCCGCCTCCCTCCAGGTACTGGACGACGGCGCGCATCTTTGGTGCCATCGAGCCTTCAGCGAAGTGGGTGCCCTCGTCGAGGTACCGCTTCACCTCGTCGAGGGTGAACTCGTCGATCCACTCCTCGTCCGGCGTGCCGAAGTTGAGGGCGCACTTCTCAACAGCGGTTGAGATCAGCAACAGGTCGGCGTCGACCTCGTTGGCCAGCAGCGCCGAAGCCAGGTCCTTGTCGATGACCGCGGCGACACCGCGGAGATCTCCGTTGGCGTCAGCGATCACGGGGATCCCTCCTCCGCCCACGCCAATGACGACGTTGCCGGCGTCGAGGAGCTGGCGGATGATCTCGATCTCCACGATCCGCTTCGGCTTCGGTGAGGCCACCACTCTTCGCCAACCCCTACCGGAATCCTCCTTGACCTGCCATCCGTCGTCCTCCGTGCGCTGTCGTGCCTGTTCCTCGTCCATGAACGACCCGATCGGCTTGGACGGGTTGTCGAACGCGGGGTCGGCGGGGTCGACCTCGACCTGGGTGACCACGGTGGCAACGTTCTTGTCGATTCCCCTTGCCCTGAAGTCGTTGATCAGGTTCTGCTGCAGCATGTAGCCGATGGCCCCCTGGGTGTCGGCGCCGCAGTAGTCGAGGGGCACCTCGTGGAGCTCGTTGCTGGCCAGTTCGGAACGGCGCAGGATGAATCCGACCTGGGGACCGTTGCCGTGGCTGATCGCTACGTCCCATCCGTCCTCGACAAGCGAGGCAATGTGCTCGTCGGTCACCCCCGCCGCCTCGTATTGGTCCTGAACCGTCTGATGCTGAGCATCCGGGATCAGCGAATTGCCGCCGATGGCGATGACCGCGCGCGGCATGGCTACTCCACCGCCCCCAGCACCGAAGCGAGCAGGGCCATGCGCATCACCACACCGTTGTACGCCTCCTGCCAGTAGCGGGCGTGCTTGAGCTGGTCGACTTCGGGGAGCAGCTCGTCCATCCGGGGCAGCGAGTGCAGGATGATCGAGTCGCCCTTGGCGCGCTTCATGACCTCTGCGGTGATCTGATAGTTGGAAGGGGTCAGCCCGTAATCATCTTGCTTCTCCTGCCGGGACGCGGTGTAGTCGGGTTGGACTACCGGCTCCATGTAGATGACATCGGCCTCAGCAATGACATCGTCGATGTGCTCGGCGATCCGCCAGGTGGTGCCCTTCTCGTCGAGCTCGGCGAGGAAGTCCTTGGTCGGTGACATCTCTTCCGGGGCCAGGATCACCATTTCGGCATCGAATTGGGATAGGGCATAGCCGAGCGAGTGCATGGTCCGCATCCGGTGATCACCGATGGCGATGAAGGTGAGCCCGTCGATGGTCCCCTTCTCCTTGTGCACCGTGTACAGGTCGGTGAGCACCTGGGTTGGGTGCTCGCCCCATCCGTCTCCGGCGTTGATCACAGGGATCGATGTCCAGTGTGCCGCCTCTTGAGGGGCGCCCTGGTCGAAATGGCGCATCACCAGCACGTCGCCGTAGTACTCGAGCATGTGCACGGTGTCCTTGATCGACTCCTGGTAGAAGTCACCGGCGCGGGTCATCTTGGCGTCGGCGAACCCGGTGACCGCACCGCCGAGGCGGTGCATGGCGGCTTCGTGGGCGAGACGGGTGCGGGTCGACGGTTGATAGAACGCGGTGACCAGGGTCTTGTCGGCGAGAAGGTCGGTGTTGCGCCTTTCCCTGGCGATGGGCTCGAGGCGATCGGCGATGGCGAACAGGTGATAGAACTCGTTCCGCTCGAATTCCTTGAGCGACAGGATGTCGCGTCCGGCAAAGCTACGCATGGTGCCTCCTCAGGCGAGGTTGGTTGATTGGTCATATGATAGTACCATTGTCTCAACCATGCCAGGCGGTTTCCGATCGTGATCACTCGTAACCCCTCCCTCACCGAGCAGGTGAAGGCCCACATCAAGGATCTGATCCTCAACGATGGATTCGCCAATGGGCGCATCCCACCCGAGGCCGAGCTCGCCGACGAGCTCGGGGTGTCGAGGACCACGGTGCGCGACGCCCTCAGCCGCCTCGAGCAAGAGGGCGCCGTCTCCCGCCGCCAAGGGTCGGGTACGTTCGTCAACAAGCCGGTGTTGCAAATCAAGTCCCGCCTCGAGGAGATCTGGTCCTACGAACAGGTACTGGAGGACCACGGTTACACGCCGTCGGTGCGGCTGCTGCGAGTCGAGACCAACCCGGCGAGCGAGACCACCGCCTCCGCCCTCGATCTCGACGGGGACGCCGATGTGCTACTCATCGAGAAGCTGTTCCTCGAGGACGAGCGCCCCGTGGTGCTCACCATCAACCGCATCCCCACCGGCATCGTCACCGATGCCGAGTACGAGCAGGACGGCGCCACCCCCGTCTACGAGTTCCTCGAGGAGCACTGCGGGCGCACCCTCGCCTACTACGTGTCCGACATCGTGCCGGTGGCCCTCGACGCCGAGCAGGCCGAGCGCCTCGGCGTGGAGCAGGGAACCCTGGCAGTGTGCTTCGATGAAGTCGGCTACGACCAGGACAACGAACCAGTGCTACGAGCCACCTCATACTTCCGCGACGACTTGCTCCGCTTCCGCCTCATCAGGCGCAGGACCGGGCAATGACCAACCAAAGGAGCAACTAGATGCAGACCCATCTGCACGGCCGCGACATGATCACCACCCAAGAGTGGACCAAAGACGAGCTCGACACCGTTATTGACGTGGCGGTTGACCTGAAGCGACGCCGCGCCCTTGGCGAGGCGCATCCACTGCTCCGCGACAAGGTGCTGGCCATGTTGTTCTTCTTCTCCAGCACCCGCACCCGGGCCAGCTTCGAGGCCGGAATGGCCCAGCTCGGCGGGCATGCCATGTTCCTCGACTCCACCAGTACCCAGATCGGGCACGGAGACACCTGGAAGGAGATCGGCGAGATTCTCGGCCGATACAACGACGGGATCGCCATCCGCCAGGTCGACTGGGGCATCGGAAACGACTACATCAGGGCGGTAGCAGAGGCCAGCCGTACCCCGGTGCTCAACATGCAGTGCGATTGGTACCACCCATTCCAGGCGCTGGCGGACCTGCTGACGATCATCGAGCACAAGGGCGATCCCAGGAATCTGACGGTGAACGTGAGCTACGCCTATGCGGCCAGCTACCAGAAGCCGATCAGCGTGGCGCAGAGCGAGATCTTGTTGTTGACCCGCTACGGCGCCAACGTCCGGCTCACCCGGCCCCCCGAGTTCAAATTGATGCCGGAGATCGTTGCCCAGGCGGAGGAGAACGCCAAGGCGGCGCACGGCTCGTTCCAGGTGATCGAGGATTTCGACGAGGGGATGAAGGGCGCCGACGTCGTCTACGCCAAGAGCTGGGGATCCATGCTCACCACAAACGACCTCGACGAGTCGGCGCAAATCTCAGAGCAGTACACCGATTGGATCACCGACGAACGGCGCATGGCGATGGCCGACGGAGATGCCATCTATATGCACCCGCTGCCGGCGGACCGCAACGTCGAGGTCACCGACGAGGTCATCGACGGCCCGCACAGCAGGGTCTTCGACCAGGCGGAGAATCGCCTCCATGTCCAAAAAGCGGTGATGGCGCTCACCATGTGAGTCGACGCGGCTCATGCCGGCGGGGCGCCGATTGCCGGCTCGCGCGCGGTCGAGCCAGCTCGAATCAGGCGCTGGCTGCGCGCGGTACATGCGGCCGCGACTTCTCACCCGGCGCTTACCAGCCAAAGCCAGCGGAGCCCGGCGCCAGCCTTGCGGTCACCCCACTCCGACTCGTACAGTCCGAGCGTCCCTGGCCCTCGGAGGAGAAAAATGCCGCGCGATCCCCGATTCGATGTTCTCTTCGAGCCGGTTCGCATCGGGCCCGTGACCGCGCCAAACCGCTTCTACCAGGTTCCCCACTGCACGGGCATGGGGTACCGGCGGCCGCGGTCCCTGGCCGCGCTGCGCGAGATGAAGGCGGAAGGCGGTTGGGGCACGGTGTGCACCGAGTACACGTCGATTCACCCGTCCTCAGACGACGAGCCGTACCCCACGGCGTCCCTGTGGGATGACCAGGACATCGATTGGCACGCCCTCATGGTCGACAAGGTCCACGCCCACGGCGCACTCGCCGGTGTCGAGTTGTGGCATGGCGGTGCGGCGAGCGCCAACCTCTACTCACGCGAGACTCCGCTCGGCCCCGCCAGCCTGCCGGCCGGCGTCAATGACCCGGTGCAGACGCGGGCAATGGACAAGGCCGACATCCGGGAGCTGAAACGGTGGCACGTCGAAGCGGCGAAACGGGCTCAGCGCGCCGGTTTCGACATCGTCTACGTCTATGCGGCTCACCACTATCTCATTCGTCAGTTCCTGTCGCCTGCCAACCAACGCAGTGACGAATACGGCGGATCGCTCGAGAACCGGTCCAGGCTCCTGCGCGAGCTGATCGTGGAGACCAAGGAGGCGATCGGAGATACGTGTGCGGTGGCGGTGCGCTTCTCGGCGAGTACCGGCGGAGAGGACGACGACCAAGACACCACGGAGCCGCGAGAGATGCTCGAGCTCCTCTCCGACCTACCCGACCTGTGGGACGTCACGGTTCACGACTACAGCTACGAGATGGGGACCTCGCGGTTTGTCGAGGAAGCCGGGCTCGAGGCGGCGACGTCCTGGGTCAAGGGCGTCACCGACAAGCCTGTCGTCAGCGTGGGCCGCTTCACCTCTCCCGAGACGATGTTGCGGCTGGTCCGTCAGGGTGTCATCGATCTCATCGGTGCGGCGCGCCCTTCCATCGCCGACCCCTTTCTGCCCTCGAAGATCGCAGAGGGACGCGATGACGAGATCCGAGAGTGCATCGGCTGCAACATCTGTTACATCGGTGACCAGACGGGGACGCCGATCCGCTGCACCCAGAATCCGACCATCGGAGAAGAGTGGCGGAAAGGCTGGCACCCGGAAGACATTCCGGTGAAAGGATCAGACGCCAAGGTCCTGATCGTGGGCGGAGGCCCAGCGGGTCTCGAAGCGGCGGTGTCGCTCGGCAAGCGCGGCTACGAGGTCACCCTGGCCGAGGCACGCAGAGAGCTTGGGGGCAGGGTCACGCTCGAGTCGGCCCTGCCGGGACTCGCCGAGTGGGCGCGTGTTCGCGACTGGCGACTCAACCAGATCGGCAAGCTCCCCAATGTCGAGTTCTACCGGGAAAGCGTCGTCGACGAGGAGCAGATTCTCGAGTTCGCCGCGGATCGCGTTGTGATCGCCACCGGTGCCAAATGGCGGAGGGACGGAATGGGCCGCTGGCACGAGGCGCCCATTCCGGGATGGGATACCCCATCGGTCATCACGCCTGACGACATCATGGAGGGGGTGATGCCGACCGGTCCCGTTGTTGTGTTCGACGACGACCATTACTACATGGGGGGTGTCATCGCCGAGGTACTCCGCCGCGCCGGGCTCGATGTCACCCTGGCCACGCCGGCCAACGAGGTCTCGACGTGGACACAGCTCACGGAAGAGCAATACCGAATCCAGGCAAAGATCCTTGGCCTCGGCATCGTTCTCGAGACCGGGACCGCGGTGACAAGCGTCGGCGAAGGCTCGGTGACCCTCGAGTCCATCCATACCGGGCAAACAAAGGAGGTCGAGGCGGCGACGGTCGTGATGACGACGTCCCGGCTGCCTCAAGATGCCCTCTACCACGCCCTCGCCGATCGCATCGCGATCCAACGCATCGGCGATTGCGATGCGCCGGGCACGATCGCCACCGCGGTGTACTCAGGCCATCGCTACGCACGGGAGATGGACACCGAAGTGCCGATCGGAGTCCCGTTTCGACGCGAATAGACCGCGGTCAGAGCCGGACGCGTTCGTTCCTCGGGTCGTAGAACGAGCGAATCGACGCGGTGGCAGCGATGCGCTCGGTAGCTACCTCGATCTCGAAGGTGCCAGCGTCGAGCCAGTCCCTGGTGACCCCGTCGGCGTGGTTGAGATACCCCATGGCGAGGCAGCGGTCCTCGACATAACTCCACATGCCTGAGCTGGTGCGTCCGACAAGCTCGCCATCGCGGTAGATGGGCTCGTCGTGGTACAGCAACCGCTCCGGGTCCTCGAGGCGGAACTGGATGAGGCGCTTGGTGCGCGGGAGCTCACGCTGAGCCAGCAAGGCTTCCCGGCCGGTGAACGACGCCTTGTCCCAAGCCACCGCGAAGCCGAGCCCGGCCTCGAGTGGAGTGTCCTCGTCGGTGATGTCGTGACCCCAGTGGCGGTAGCCGGACTCGAGCCGGAGGGTGTTCATGGCGTGGTATCCAGAGTGTTTGAGCCCGTGAGCCTCGCCGGTTTCGAAGATGGCGTCGTAGAGGGCAGGCGCCTCCGCCCACGGCACGTACAGCTCCCAGCCGAGCTCGCCGACATAGGTCATCCGCATGGCCCGGACGTCGTGTCCTGCCACCTCGATGTGCTGCGCGGTGCCGAATGGGAATGCGTCGTTGCTCAGGTCGGCCGTTGTCAGCCCGGCGAGCAGCGCTCGGGAGTTCGGGCCCATCACACCGAACATGGAGAGCTCGTCGGTCACGTCGGTCACCGTCACCTCATGGTCGCGACAACCGCGGCGTAACCAGGCCGCGTCGCGCGTGGCAGAAGCCGCTGCAGTGACCACGAAGTATTCGGTCTCGCTGATTCGGGTGACGGTGAGGTCGGCCTCGATGCCGCCCCGGTCGTTGCACCACTGCGTGTACACGGCTTTGCCCGCAGGCACATCCACCTCGTTGGCGCAGATCTCGTTGAGTGCGGCGAGCGCACCGGCGCCCTCGACGCGGAACTTGACGAAGGACGTCTGATCGAAGAAACCGACCGCGTTCCTCACCGCGTGGCACTCCACGCCTGACGCCTCGAACCAGTTCTGCTTGCCGTAGCTGTATTGGTAGACGAGCTCCTGGTCATCGAGCCCAAACCAATTGGGCCGGTCCCAACCGGCCACCTCGCCGAAAACGGCGCCAGCCGCTGCAATGTGGTCATGAATGGGAGACAACCGCTGGTTGCGGGCACTCTCGTATTGG
>PVMK01164081.1_pt1 | contig 71152 bp, 69 predicted proteins | sample 1853481 | NCBI WGS metagenome assembly PVMK01 (sample SAMN08533507, study PRJNA380276) | Marine sediment metagenome, whole genome shotgun sequencing project.
GTTGTAATTGGCTCTGTCGGAACTTTGCGCGCGAATTGCAGCACGACGTAAAGAAGCACACCGAGTAAAGCGGTCGCGACCAGGGTGTATACGTTGGTTTTTGACACTTATGCCGGCACCGCGTAAAGCGATGCCGCGTGGTTTAAATTGATCACCGACAAAAGTAACAACGCTGCGACGCCATTATGTGCGGTCGCCAGAAAAAGGGGCAGGCCGAACCAGACGATGCCGACGCCAATCGAAACCTGGGCAACGAGCGCGACGATGACCAGTTGGCTGGCACGTCGAACAACAGTCGGGTCCATTCCCAAATCGCGGCGGCTAAAACTTGCCGCGACAAACAGCAACAGCAGGAAAGTCACCACTGCGCCTAACCGGTGGACAAAATGGATCGCGACCCGCGACGGCGCATCGAGAACACCGAATTCATAGTCGACACCGAGGCCTCTCCAGAGGACAAAACCTTCACCAAAGTTGACTTGCTCCGGCCACCATTGTCCCTGGCAAAGTGGTACGTCGGGACAGGCGAGCGCCGCATAATTGGAACTCGTCCAGCCGCCGAGCGCGATCTGGAGAATCAGAACGGCCAGGCATACGAGCGCGGCTTTGCGGACCGGCCGCGGTCTTTTCGCCGCAACATCGGACCGTCGTCGGTGTTCCAGAAGCAACCAGAAGGATATTCCGAGCGTCGTCAGGCCAGCGAGCAGATGCGCCATGACGATCAGCGGCTTCAACAGCAGTGTGACGGTCCACATTCCGAGCAGGCCCTGGAAAATTACAACGCCCAACAGGACGATCGGCAATGTCACGGGTTGCGCAGAATCCTTGCGGTTCAGCCAGGCCAGCAATGCCAGCAGCATGATTGAAAAACCCAGGGTCGTCGCGACGTAACGATGAATCATTTCGTTCCAGGCTTTTTGGGGATCCAGATCACGTTCCGGAAACGCGGCATCCGCTTCAGCGCGCTCTTCCGCCTCGCCGGGCAGGATCAGCGACCCGTAGCAGCCGGGCCAGTCGGGACAGCCGAGACCGGCGTCCGTTAACCTGACATAGGCGCCCAGCACAACGACCGTCAGTGCCAGGAGCGTTGCGATCATTACTAAACGAACATACCAGTTATACATTATTGATCGTCATCCAATCGGCAATTCTGTCGGCTATCCCCTGAGTTATCCTATGTGGGATACCTTGAGCAGATGTTTCAAATCTTTGTGCATATCTTTCATACCTGTTCCCTGCGGGAATCGCATGATCAGATTTCCGAGCGGGTCCGCCAGAAAAATATCACCGGCAATGTGATCTCCGAACACCAGAATCAATTCGCGGCTCACGCGTGATCCGGGTTCTACGATTACGAGGGCCGGATGTTCACGTTCCAGGAATGCAGGATCGAGCTCGCCGGATTCATCATAGAGCACACGTTGCACGCGACCGTCGTCGCGTCCCAGTGCCCGCCGGACTTGTCGCGTTTCATAAAGTGCATTTTTGCATGTCTCGGCGCATCGCCCCTCAGCAATAATAATTAACGACCATTTGCCCCGAAATTTAGGACCGTCCGTGTCGCTTCCCGGGGTCAATACTGTATCTGGCAGTAATAGCGGCGGGTCCAGTAACAGACCATGTTCAGTCCCGGCAGCAGGGATCCAACCGCTGTCCGAATTGTAAAGAAGATAGGCGAGCAATAATGGACCGACAAAAATGATGCCAATCAATGCAAGTTGTAGTCGCCCCTTTGTTTGTGGATCAATCATCGGATTTGAATTCTTCGGAAACCTTCCAGTTAACGACGCAAAAAATAACAAGTAAAGTCAGAGCGAGTAAAAACCATTGGATCGCGTAAGCCAGGTGTTTTTCCGGGCTCATCAGTTTCGGTGACCAGTCGCGCACGAAGCCGTCCGAAATATCCGGGTCCAGCAATAATTGATAGTCCGAAACCACATATCCAATTTGTGAGGTGAGTTCGGACGCCCGCGGAAACAGCAGGCGCCGGGGCCAGGCAGAATCGGCAGTGGTCTTGGGAGGGTCTAGCCGGAGCCCCGGGCGCGGCAGCCGGCTCAGCCTGCCGGTAATCTGCCTCGGCCTGTCATCCACCGCAATATCCGGCAATATCGACCGGTCCGGGTTTGCCGGGACCCAGCCACGATTAATGAGAATGGCTTCATCGCCGGTGCGCAAGGGAGTCAGGATTTGATACCCATTGCGGCCATCGGACATCATATTGTCGATCAAAACCTGGCGCTCTCCATCGTAGCGCCCGCGGATGAAAAACCGCTGGTATATAGCCTCGTCAGCGGCCTCATTGGCCACGAGTTGATTTCGCACCGGGGCGCCGCTACCCGACTCAAACGCGTCGAAGATTTGCCGTTTCTGTTCCGCGCGGTCCAGTTGCCAGATTCCAGCGCCAATGCAGATGCTGCCCGAGAAAATAAGGCCGATGATTCCCCACAGGGGGGGTCGAAAAGTTTTCCTTGCTCCAGCCATGTGGTCAATCTAGCCTAATGTGCTTCCCGCAGGAATTTGCCGCTACCAGGGCCCCGCGATGTTGATCAAAATACTAATCCTGACCGTGTTAGCGGGAATTATCGCGAGCCTGGCATTCGGTCTTATTCATATGCTTAAGGTAAAGGGGAACTCGAAACCGATGGTCAATGCTCTGACCGTGCGCATTACTCTCTCCGTCCTGCTTTTTATTTTGCTACTGGCCGCCTATTTGACTGGTCTTATTCAGCCTCATGGCATCACGCCATGAATTTAGAGCCAATAGACGAAAATAAATAGAATCAACCAGACGACATCGACGAAGTGCCAGTACCAGGCGACGCCTTCGAACGCGAAATGACGTTCGGGCTTAAAATGGCCCTTCATACACCGTAGCCAGACCACGACGAGCATGATCACACCGAGGGTCACGTGGAGACCGTGGAACCCGGTCAGCAAGAAAAACGTCGAGCCATAAATGCCGCTGCCCAGCGTCAGGCCAAGTTCCTGGTAGGCTTCGATGTACTCCTTGGCTTGCAACCCGATAAAAACAAAGCCCAGCAGGAACGTAAGCGCCAGAAATATATTCAGACGTGTACGATTGTTGTCTTTCAACGCGTGGTGGGCAACTGTCAGGGTGACACCGCTGGTCAGCAAAATAGCCGTATTGATCGCTGGAATTCCCCAGGCGCTCATCTGCAAAAAGTTACCGCCGATATTCCCCGGGCCGTTTGAGGGCCATTCATTTTCGAAGCCCTGCCAGATGAGTTGGTTGGTAAAGAAATTATTTCCCTGACCGCCCAGCCAGGGGAGCGTCAGGTTTCGGGTATACCACAGCACCCCGAAGAAACAGGCGAAGAACATGACTTCCGAAAAAATGAACCAGCCCATGCCCATTCGGAACGACATATCGACCTGTGGATTGTAGGTACCGCCTTCGCTTTCACCGATGACCTGAGAGAACCAGCGAAATATCATGATCAGCACGATGGCCATACCGGCGAACGCCACCCATTTACCGAGATCACCGCCATTGAGCAGAACTGATAGTCCGGCAAACAGGAGAAACAGCCCGATCGAAAGGACAATCGGCCAGTGGGCATCGTGGGGAATGAAATACTTGTCCTGTGTTGGTGTCATTTTGCGTCTTCTTTTCTAACCGGTCCCGTTATTCCGCAATCAGTGCAACTTGCGGGATAACAAAAAATGTATATGACAATGTCAATCGGTCGATATGCTTCGGCAAATCCGGATCGACAATAAACCGCAGAGGCATCTCTTTAGCTTCCTCTGCAGCGAATTCCTGAGACGTAAAGCAGAAACATTCCGTCTTGCGGAAATATTTTGCGGCGAGACCCGGTGCAACACTCGGCACAGCCTGCCCGGTCAGGGCCCGGCTCGTAAGATTGCGCGCGTAAAAAGTCGCGTCATACAATTCACCCGGATGGACCTCTATGGCGGCTACGGTCGGGCGAAACTCCCAAGGTGCATATTCATTGACGTTCGCCACGAATTCCACGGTAACAATCCGATTTTCATCCGGGGAATAAGTCTCCAGGATCGCCGGAGTCGTATCTGTCTTTCCCCCGAGACCGGCCAGATCACACAACACGTCATACAGTGGGACCAGCAAGAATCCAAACGCGAACATGCCGCAGGCCATCGCCGCCAGTTTCACGATCAGGGTACGGTTTGCGCTGGTGTTTCTGTCGTTCACCGTCATAACTCTCTTAGCTTTTCAGAACGCCGAGGGCGATATAGGCGAAGAAAAAGACAAGCGCCACCGCACCGAGCATGTAAGCCATGACGCGCGCTTTACGTCGTTGCTCCAGCAATTCGGTTTGGTCGATCATCGTAGTTCGGGTTCTTCTTCAAACGTGTGGTATGGCGCCGGCGAAGGAAGGGTCCATTCGAGACCGGGCGGGTCGTCCCAGACCGGTCCCGTTGCCGGCGTACCGCCGCGAACACATTTGATCACGATGTAGACGAACAGCAGCTGGGAAATCCCGTAACCGAACGCCCCAATACTCGACATCGCGTTGAAATCCGTAAATTGCACCGCATAGTCCGGTATTCGGCGTGGCATGCCGGCCAGCCCAACGAAGTGCTGTGGGAAAAAGGTCAGGTTAACGAATATCGTGGACAGCCAGAAATGTATTTTGCCGAGCTTTTCGTCGTACATGTAGCCGGTCCATTTCGGCATCCAGTAGTATGCGCCGCCCTGTGCTGCGAATAACGCACCGGGAACCAATACATAGTGGAAGTGCGCGACGATAAAGTAAGAATCGTGATACTGAAAATCGAGAGGTACGATCGCCATCATCAATCCCGAAAAACCGCCGATTCCGAACAAAAACAGAAATGCAACGGCGAACAGCATCGGCGTTTCAAACGTAATCGCACCCTTCCACATGGTCGCGATCCAGTTAAAGATTTTTACGCCGGTCGGTACTGCGATCAACATCGTCGACAGCATGAAAAACAATTGCCCGGCTAACGGCATGCCGACCGTAAACATGTGATGGGCCCAGACGATGAATGACAAAAACGCGATACTGGCAGTTGCGTACACCATCGCGTCATGCCCGAAAAGCGGCTTCCGGGAATAAGTAGGAATGATCTGAGAGATAATTCCGAATGCCGGAAGAATGATGATGTAGACCTCCGGATGCCCGAAGAACCAGAATAAATGCTGGAACAGCACCGGGTCACCCCCACCGGCCGCGCGGAAAAAACTCGTGCCAAAAAACTGGTCCGTCAGCAACATCGTGACCGCGCCAGCCAGCACCGGCATGACGGCCAGGAGTAAGTAAGCCGTGATCAGCCAGGTCCAGACAAACAACGGCATTTTTAACATCGTCATGTTTTTGGTACGCATGTTGATGATGGTGACGATGATGTTGATGGATGCAAGGATCGACGAAACTCCCAACAGGTGTATCGAGAAAATGGCAAACGGAAAAGCATCGCCGGTCTGCAGTACCAGCGGCGGATAGAGTGTCCAGCCCGAAGCGGGCGCACCACCTGGCATAAACAGTGTTGAAGCGAGCAACGTAACGGCGAACGGTAATAGCCAGAAGGACCAGTTGTTTAGCCGTGGTAACGCCATGTCCGGCGCGCCGATCATCAACGGTATCATCCAGTTTGCGAAACCGGCGAATGCCGGCATGATCATGCCAAAAACCATGACGAGCGCATGCAGCGTTATCATCTGGTTAAAAAAACCGGGATCGACAAACTGCAGGCCGGGCTGGAAAAGCTCGGCCCTGATTACGAGCGCCATCCCTCCACCCACGAAGAGCATGATGAGGGAAAACACCAGGTACATCGTGCCGATGTCTTTATGGTTCGTCGCAAATAACCATCGTTTGATGCCCTTCTCCGGGCCATGGTCGTGATGTGCAGTATCGCTCATGCGGTCTGGTTCCATGTCTCGCGAATTAATCAGATCTATATAAGGAAAGCGGGTCTAACCGTTCCCGCCGGTTTTTTGCGATGCCAGCCAGTCGTTGTATTCGGCCTGCGGGAGCGCCTCAACGACAATCGGCATGAATCCGTGGTCTTTGCCGCATAACTCCGCACACTGTCCGCGGTAGACACCCGGTTCGTTGATCATGAACCAGCCTTCGTTGATGAATCCCGGCACCGCATCCCTCTTGACCGCAAAGTCGGGTACCCACCATGCGTGGATGACATCGTTTGCTGTAATGAGATAGCGAATCTTGACGTTGGCCGGGACGACTAACGCATTGTCAACATCGAGCAAATAGTTTTCGACCGTATTGGGATCGATCGTTGAACCCCGCATGCGAGCAATATTGCTCGATTCCGCAAGGCTACTGAAAAAGCCGACTTCTTCTCCGACGTACTCGTAATGCCATTTCCACTGATAACCGGTGATCTTGATCGTCATCTCGGTGTCGCGGTTATCTTCGATTTCGACCAGGGTCTGTGTTGCCGGTACCGCCAGCGCAACCAGAATCAGCACGGGTATCACCGTCCAGATGACTTCGGCCATCGTATTGTGGGAAAACTGTTCCGGGGAGACGCCCTTCGATTTACGAAATGTGATCATCGCGTAGATCAGGGCACCGAATACTGCGACGCCGATTGCGACGCAGACCCAAAGAATAAACATATGAAGATCGTAGATTTTTGCGCTGATATCGGTGACACCGACGGGCATATTCATTTCCCAGTCGGCATGCGCCGCAGGCAACACCAGCAATATGCCAAATATCGGCACCAAAAACCTTTTCATTGAATTGCTCCGGACTAACGTGATACCGCTGGCGGGAAAACGACGCCACTGGCCAAAATCCTCAAAGGATCGTTTCACTCTGAAACTACGAATCGAGGAGGCCGGTTTTTTTAGTGCGCGAATATTACTTGAACGTTGTTGCGCTTGCAATGTGTACAACAGCGCATAGACATTTATTTTTCTGTTAAAACAACGGGTTAAGCTCAATCGTCAGGTGCCGGAAGATCATCTCCCGGATCCTAACTTGAGTTCATCGACCGGGAATTCGACTGCTCCGTCGGGCGCGCGCACACCGGGACCTGGCTTCACCGCACCATGCGAGTCCGTAGATGATCTCGAAGGTGACCGGTAATTGGTTGTTTTCATTCCGATATTGTTCGTACGCATCGGTCAGGCGCCGCCAGCTCCGTCGCCCCGTCAAATTCGGATTTCGGTTGTCGGTGGCATTGATGGACCCGACGCCCCGGAGATCCGCCATCAGTTTTGGCAGTGCGTCGTAGGTTACCGTCAGCAACTCAACATCGACAACCGGGTTCCGCAAAACCGGCCTGGATCAGTGCGTCGCCGACGTGGTGCATGTCCATGAAATGTGCGATATGGCTAAAATTGTCGACAGCGGCCCAGGCACTCCGCAGTTCGATAAAACTGTCCTGACCCAGCATTGTGAAGGTGAGTAAGCCCGGAAACCGAAGGGTCCGTCGCGCTTCGGCGAGCGCGGCGCCCGGATTCGGGCAATGGTGCAATACCAGGTTCGAGAAAATCATATCGATCGACTGATTGCCGAACGGCAAAGCAGCCGCGTCGGCACACAGCTGCGATACGTTCGGATTACCCTGGATCTTGTGCTTGCCGGCTACCAGCATCGGGGCGGCAAAGTCGAGAGCGATGATATGCCCGTCCGGGAATTCGTTGGCCAGGCCGATTACGCCAGAGCAGGTGCCGGCGCCCAGATCGAGAACCCATTCAGGATGAACGTCGACCATGCGTAGCCGGTCGAGCAGCCGGCCTCTGATTTCTCGGTGAAGAAAGTCCGTGCCGTCAAATCCTGGCGCAGCCCGTTCGAATGCATTTCGAATGCGTTGTGTGTTCAGCACCTAAGCAGAAATTGGTTCCGGTTTCATGCCCAATCGATTCAGCAAAGCCAGGTCGTCGTTCGTTTCCGGGTTCTCTGTTGTCAGAAGTTTGTCACCGTAGAAAATCGAATTGGCTCCCGCAAAGAAGCACAACGCCTGCATCTCATCGCTCATCTCCGTGCGGCCGGCCGACAAACGCACATGCGAAGCGGGCATCAATATTCGTGCCACGGCGATTACCCGGATAAATTCCAGCGAATCCGGAGGCGCACAATTTTCCAGCGGTGTGCCATCAACCTGAACGAGCTGATTGATCGGCACGCTACCCGGATGTTCGGGCAGCGTTGCCATCGTGTGTAACATCTTTACCCAGTCGTCCCGGGTCTCACCCATGCCGATAATTCCACCGCAACACACTTTCATGCCAGCATCGCGGACAGCCGTCAGCGTATCCAGACGGTCCTGATAGGTTCGCGTCGTGATGATCTTCGAATAGAACGATTCGGAGGTGTCCAGATTGTGGTTGTAATAATCCAGTCCGGCGTCCTTAAGTGATTTCGCCTGGGCCGGGTTGAGCATCCCGAGCGTTGCACAGGTCTCCAACCCAAGGTCATGCACCGCGCGGACCATTTCGGTGATGCGCTCCAACTGCGCGGGCTTCGGGCTGCGGTAAGCGGCACCCATACAAAATCGGGTCGCCCCGTTGGCCTGCGCTGCTCGAGCGGCGGCAACGACGTCCTCCAGGGGCAGCAGCATTTCCGCTTCCACGCCCGTGTCATAGCGGACACTTTGCGGGCAATAGGCACAATCCTCCGGGCAACCGCCGGTCTTGATGCTCAACAAGGTGCTGATCTGTACCTCGTTCGGATTAAAAAATTGACGGTGAGTCGAATGAGCCAGGAATAACAGGTCGTTAAATGGAAGCTGAAAAAGGGATTCAACCTCGACCAGTCTCCAGTCAGTGCGAATTGGGGCAGCCCGGGATTCAGCCCCTAAGCCGGTCTCAGGGTTGGTCAGGAATTCGCTGTTTGTAGTCATTAATCTATAAAAAACAGGGTATTAATCAGATTGAAGCCGGCCGGTGAAGGGTCTCAGATAACCCAGTATCGAGACCGGAATTTTTATTGTCAACTCATGTTCTCTTTGAAAGTTGACAGCCTGATGGCTGCGCTCATTCCGAAGCGGTGTATTTTCTGCCATCAGCCGAGTGGAAAAATGCATCACTGCACCGGCTGTAACGACGATCTGCCCTGGATTCGCACTGCATGCCAAATTTGTGGCGCCCCCGTGCCGCCGGACTTTTCTGGTGGCGCCTGCGGCGTGTGTCGGGTTCCACCGGTGGCAATCGACCGGATTTTGTCCGCTCTGATCTATGAATACCCGGTAGACCGGTTGGTCACCCTGGCGAAGTTTCAGATGCGGACGGACGCGGCGCGGGTTTTGGGCGATTTGCTGAACGCTTGTCTCCAGGCGCAAAAATCGGCTGGCCTGCTCGACGTGCCGGATCTGATAATTCCCGTGCCGTTGCACCGGCGGCGCCTTGCGCGCCGCGGCTTCAACCAGGCGCTGGAAATCGCGTTGCCGGTCGCGGCTGGTCTGGGTTTACCGTTGAGGCCCGATATCTGTCGCAGAATTCGGCACACTCGCGAGCAAACAGCGCTAACCGGTGTTGCTCGATACCAAAATATGCGTGATGCGTTTCGCGCTACTACAGGATTATCGGGACGCCATATTGCGATCGTCGACGATGTCGTAACCACTGGAAGCACCGTGGCCGCAACGGCCCGCGCATTGCAATCCGCCGGCGCATCGAAAATTCAGGTTTGGTCGGTCGCCCGCACATACCGGGAAATGGATTCTGGTTCAGAGAAAGGTGTAATCAAGCGCAATACCGGCGAATAACACGGCTCCGACGTATCGGTTATTCTGAAATGCCTGTAAACAACGATCGGGGTCGCGGTGCCGAATCAGCAAACGCTGATGCACCATCAGCACGAAGACAGCGCCGACGCCAAGCATGTACCAGGTACTGAGTTTTGCTACGCCACCCATCAAAATCATTGCGAGTAACAGGACGACTTGCAAGAGAGTGATGATAAAAAGATCGGTCTTGCCGAACAGAATCGCGGTCGACTTGACGCCGATGCGTAAATCCTCTTCCCGGTCGGCCATCGCGTACATCGTGTCGTAGATTACGGCCCAGACCACAACGGTCAGCCACATCAGCCATGCCAAACGCGGAATCTCGCCAGTCTGAGCGGCAAACACCATCGGGATGGTCCAGCCAAACGCCGCGCCCAAAACCAGTTGGGGTGCCGAAACAAAGCGTTTCGCGAATGGATAGCCAATGGTTAATGCAGCGGCGATTATAGCGAGCAGCTGAGTGAGCCGATTCAGGTTCAGGACGAGGGCGATCGCGATAAGGCCGAGAGCTCCGATCAGAACAACGGCCTCCACCGGAGCAACATCGCCAGTGGCCAGCGGTCGTTGCCTCGTGCGTTCGATATGGACGTCGAACTTCCGGTCCGCCAGGTCATTGATGACGCAACCCGCAGATCGCATTACGATCACGCCGAGTACAAAAATCACAAAAATTTTCTGATCCGGTCGCCCTTCACCGGCGATCCACAGGCCCCAGAGCGTCGGCCACAACAATAGCCAGATGCCGATCGGCCGGTTCAGACGCATCAACTCGGCGTATTGCCATGCCTGCTTGACGAGCACCTTACCGACGGAAGTGCTGTCGTTGAAAGATGGGTTTTCCACGGCGAAAGAATATCAGTTTTACACGCTACCGAACCGGCTCCTGGAACCGAGCCAGCGTTGAATTATTTTTTCGACGGCATCCGGGGCATCTTTCATCAGGCGTTGGGCGATTTCCTGAACTGCCGGCACCAGATCGGCATCCCGGATAAGGTCCGCGACCCGCAGCTGCATCAGGCCGGTTTGCCGGGTTCCGAGAACTTCACCCGGTCCGCGCAATTCGAGGTCGCGTTGAGCCACCTTGAATCCGTCCGTCGTGCCACGTAAAACGCTGAGTCTCTGTTTCGCCATCGCCGACAATGGCGCGCGATACAACAAGACACATGAACTTGGTGACGTGCCGCGCCCGACGCGGCCTCTCAATTGATGCAGCTGGGACAGCCCCATCCGCTCGCAATTTTCAACGATCATCATCGTCGCCTCCGGTACATCCACCCCCACTTCGATAACAGTCGTCGCGACCAGTACCTTGGTGTGTCCGTCAGCGAAACCCTTCATGACTTTTTCTTTTTCGTCCGAGCGCAGGCGACCGTGGATGAGTCCGACTGATACGTCCGGTAATGCATCCTTGAGCATCTGGTAGGTCGATTCGGCCGCCTGAGACTCAATGACTTCCGAATCTTCGATCAGCGGACATACCCAATAGGCACGCTGTCCGCGGCCGCAGGCCTCCCGCACCCGGGCGACTACTTCCGGCCGCCGGTCGTCTGACATTGCGACGGTTTGCACGGGCTGCCGCCCGGGCGGCAATTCCCGGATGACCGATGTATCCAGATCGGCGTAGACCGTCATGGCCAGCGTTCTTGGAATTGGCGTCGCTGTCATGACGAGCTGGTGTGGCCGCGTTTGTTGCGGCGCTCCTTTTTCGATCAGGCGCAGACGCTGATCCACGCCGAAGCGATGTTGCTCATCGACAATGACCAATGCGAGACTGTGGTAGTCGATGCCCTCCTGGAACAAGGCGTGCGTCCCTACAATGACGGCAGCCTCACCACTGGCGATCGCCGAATTAACAATGGTACGCGCCTTTTTCTTCAGGCTACCCGAGACCCAGGCGACGCTAATTCCCAGCGGTACAAGCCACGCGGCGAAACTGTCGCGGTGCTGTTCTCCCAGAAGTTCTGTCGGCGCCATGACTGCGACCTGGTGGCCTCCGGCAATCGCTGTTAGCGCAGCAGCGGCCGCAACAACGGTTTTTCCGCAGCCGACATCACCCTGAATCAGACGCATCATCGGATGTGCATTGGCGAGATCAGCTTCGATCGCTTCGAGTGCCTTGACCTGATCGCCCGTCAGGTCAAATTCCAGTTGCCCAATGAATTTTTTACGTAGTTGCTTTGCAACTGGCAGAGGGATTGCCGATTCCGTTCGGCTTTCCTCACGAATTCGTCTTAGACTTAAATGGTGGGCCAGCAATTCTTCAAGGGCCAGGCGCCGCTGGGCGGGGTCGGTGCCCGCCGATAGGCGGGCGAGATCTGCATCCTGTGGCGGGCGATGCAGGTATTCTATTGCATCGCGGAGAGCAGGCAGGTCCAGATCCACTAAACTGTCAGCGGGCAGCCAATCGATAACCGTCGGCAGATAACGAGCGATTGCCTGATCGATCAGACTGCGGAGTCGAATTTGTTGCAGTCCTTCCGTTGTCGGATAGATCGGGGTCAACCGGTCATCGAGCTGCAGATCTTCGTCTGACGCCATCCGCCGGTATTCGGGGTGAATTATTTCCAAACCACCCGGACCGCTGCGAACTTCACCGTAACATCGGACGCGATGCCCTCGTACGAAACTTTGTTGCTGTTTGCGTGAAAAATAAAAAAAACGCAGCGTTAATTGACCCGTGCCGTCGGTGATCCGCACGAGCAAATTTCTGCGACCGCGATAGACGACCTCAGCCAGCGCCACCTCACCTTCAACGACGGATTTTTGACCCGGGCGCAGCGAACCTAATGGTGTTAACCGGGTGCGGTCTTCGTATCGCTGCGGCAACAGAAACAGAAGATCGGTCGGGGAATCTATATTCAATCGCGCCAGTCGCTCAGCCAAAGCGGGACCGACACCACGAAGGACAGTGAGTTTGTCTCCGGTATCTGGATTCGATTGGACGGCGGAATTCACGGACAACGCGAATGTCTCCACATCGACGCGCCGGATAGATCAGGCCGGGTCACACGATCAGGATCGCATCGGCCTCTACCTCCGCCCCGCGAGGCAAAGAGGCAACGCCCAGCGCGGCCCGCGCCGGGTATGGCGCATCGAAGTAACGTTCCATGGTTTCGTTGACGAGACCGAAGTGCTTAAGGTCAGTCAGGTAAACGGTAATTTTGACTGCGTTATTCAGCGATGTTCCGGCGGCCCGTGCGACGGCTGTCAGATTTCGGAAGACCTGCTCGATTTGCTCACCGATATCACCCGCGATCAGCTCGCCCGAGGCGGGGTCCAACGGAATTTGTCCCGATACGTACACCGTCGCTCCGGCCTTTATCGCCTGCGAATAGGTGCCGATCGCCGCAGGCGCATCGGTCGTAGTTATTGCTTCCTTGGTCACGTTAATACCCCTTTCGTCTGCGATTATCTTGAAGGCGTGCCAGCAGAAAAGTTTAATGCGAGAAAATTTTGTGTCAGGCACAGGTCCGGGTAATTTTCTGTACTACCGGCATTGTGCGAATTGCGCGGATCACACGTGCGAGGTGCGTCCGGTCTTTGACCAGAATCAGGAAAGACAGATCGGCGATGTCTTCGTGGCGCTCATCTACCGAAACCTGGTCAATATTGGAACCGGTGTCTCCAATACTCGCAGCTATTTCCGCCAGCACGCCGGGCCGGTTGGTGACTTCAATCATGATTTCGACGGAAAATTCCCGATTTATATCGTCTTCCCACAATACCGATATCCACTTTTGAGGCTGTTTGCGAAATTCACTGAGATTTCCACAGATATTGCGATGGATAATCACGCCGCGACCGGCACTGAGGTAACCCATAACATCATCACCAGGGATCGGATGGCAGCAGCGCGCGTAACTCACGACCATGCCTTCCGTTCCGGCAATGACAATCGGTGTGCCCTTGTTTGTCTGCGCGGCATCCATATCAACGTCGGCTTCCTGCATGAGTACCTTTGTTACAAGGGGTGCGAGTCGTTCACCAAGGCCGATTTGGACAAAAAGTTCATCGGTGTTTTTCAGCCCAAACTCGTCCAAAAGCGCGGACATCTGCATCTTACTTATTCTTCGGAGCGAGCTGCCGGCATTGATTAACGCCTGATTCAGGAGACGCCGGCCAAGATCTCTCGCTTCGCCGTGTTTCAAATTCTTCAGATACTGCCGGATGCTATGCCGGGCCTTAGCTGTAAAAACGAAACCAACCCAGCGCGGATCGGGACAGGCGTTTTTAGCGGTAATGATTTGGACTGTTTGTCCGTTCTTGATCTCGGTGCGCAAGGGGACGAGGCGCCGATCGATCTTCGCAGCGACGCACCTATCGCCGACATCGGTATGCACGCTGTAGGCAAAATCAACACAGGTCGCTCCGCGTGGAAGGCGCAGAATATCGCCCTTGGGCGTGAACACATAAACGTTATCCGGGAACAGATCGACCTTTACATGCTCCATGAACTCTTCCGAATCGGCCGCGGACTGCATCTCGCTGATACTGGCGAGCCATTCCCGCGCCCGAATCTGCGGTGGAATGACTTTTTTATCCTCGGCTTTGTATTGCCAGTGAGCAGCGATACCGGTTTCGGCCACCCGGTCCATCTCCTCGGTGCGAATCTGTACTTCGATCGGAATGCCGTTTGGCCCGAACAGCGTTGTGTGCAAGGACTCATAGCCGTTAACTCGCGGGATCGCAATATAATCCTTGAATCCTCCGGGTACCGGATTGTAAATCTGGTGAACGACTCCGAGGACGCGGTAACAGTCATCTGGTTTTTGCACGGTTAATCGAAAGCCGAAGACATCTGCGATCTCACTCAAAGAACGTCGTTTTTCGGCCATTTTTCGATAAATGCTGTAAAGATGTTTTTGTCGTCCGGTTACAACGCCTTCGATTCCGGCGTTGCGGAGCGCCTTGCCGAGGCGTTCTGAGATTCGCCGGACCAGCTGCCGTTGATTGCCCTGCCCCTTGCGCACGGCTTTCTCCAGGACCCTGTATCGGTACGGATACGCGAAATGAAATCCATAGTCTTCCAGCTCTGTTTTTAACGCGTAAACCCCTAATCGGTTGGCGATAGGGGCATAAATTTCCAGGGTTTCACGCGCGATACGATGTTGTTTGTCCCGCGGGAGAGCACCCAGAGTCTGCATATTGTGCAAGCGATCCGCGAGTTTCAGCAGAATGACCCGGATGTCCTCGACCATTGCCAGCATCATCTTACGGAAGCTTTCGACCTGAACTTCGGCGCGGCTATTGAAACTGAGTCGATCGAGTTTGCTGACGCCATCGACGATTCCCGGCAATCTCCGCACCGAAACGATCTTCGATCTGATCCTTGTCCATCGGCGTGTCTTCGAGGACATCGTGCATTATGGCGGCAGCGATACTTTGATAATCGAGATGCAAATCGGCGAGGATGCCGGCGACTGCGATCGGGTGAGTAATGTACGCTTCTCCGGAATAACGCCGCTGACCTTCGTGGGCCTGGGCGCCGAACTCATACGCATCGGCAATGACGTCCAGTTGATCCGGCGGCAGATAGCTGAGCTTGGATAAAAGGGCCTTGAAGCCGGTGCCGCGGCGCGTCGCAGGCAGATGATTCAGAAGGGCAGCAGCGTAATCCATTACCGGATTCTACCGCAGTAAAAACAAGGGCCAGCGAGTGTCGGCCGTGATTTTGTTAAGTCAGTGGGAGCAGAATCCGAATCGGTTCACAAACCTGGGGGTAGGCGGCTGGTGCGGATCGGTGACAGCGGCGACTCTGACAGCAGCTTTTCGGCGTCTTCGCTGGTCATCAGATCCTCTGCGGGCTGACCGATATCATCCAGAATCTCTTGGTTAATCAGGCCTTCCGCGATTTCACGCAACGCAACAACGGTAGGCTTGTCGTTTTCCCACTCGACGAGAGGCTCAGCACCATTCGCCAGCCGGCGGGCGCGTTTGGAGGCGACGATCACGAGTTCAAACAGGTTTTCGACGTTTTCGAGACAATCTTCAACAGTAATTCTGGCCATTAGGGCTGCCCGTTGTTTTTTGTGAGCGAGCTAGCCTAACGGCAAGTTTCGGACATATCAACCGACATGAGTCCCTCGAGGGACAATGGCCGGGGGCATTTGTCCCGATTGTCAGAAGTCGCCGGTCTAGCCGCCATCCCGGGCAAGCAGGGCATCGACTTTCCGGCGCAGATCGGGATTGGTCGTTTTCGTGTCGTCCCCGTCGTGGATCATGACGTCGTTGAGCGTTGCGATTGCCAGTTCCAGGTCATCATTGATTACGACATGATCGAACTCTTTCCAGTGGGAGATATCGTCAACGGCTTCACTCAGGCGATGCCGAATCACATCCTCCGAATCTGTTTCACGAAGACGCAATCGCTCTTCGAGTGCCGCGATCGACGGTGGCAGGATCAAGATCGAGCAACAGTCGGGCTGTTTGTCGCGTACCTGCCGGGCGCCTTGCCAGTCGATCTCGAGAAGGACATTGTGTCCGGCTTCGCGTAAGGTCTCGACCTGGCGGCGTCCCGTGCCATAAAAATTGCCAAAAACTTCCGCATGTTCGAGGAATTCACCCGCCACAAGCAGGGTCTCGAACTCCTCGTGATCGACGAAAAAATAATCGACATCCTGTATTTCTCCGCTTCGTTTCTCACGCGTCGTGTACGACGTCGCAACTCGCAGATCCGGATGTATTTCCATGACTCGCTTGGCCAGGGTGGTCTTCCCCGCACCGGATGGAGCGGAAAGAACGAAAAGTTTTCCTTTTTGCTCGGTCATGACAAAGGGAATACAGCGCTATTCCACGTTTTGAACCTGCTCGCGCATTTGTTCTATAAGCACTTTTAAGTCGACCGCATGTTGGGTCGTTTCCGCATCAGCGGATTTCGATCCGAGCGTATTCGCTTCCCTGTTTAATTCCTGCATCAAGAAATCGAGACGCCGGCCAATGGGTTCGTTGCTCGCAAATGTTGAGCGAACTTCGTTTACATGGGCATTAAGCCGATCAAGTTCCTCACTGACATCCAGTTTTTGCGCCAGGATTACAATTTCCTGCTCGAGACGGTCGTTATCTATTTGCGCATTAAGGGAGTCGACACGTTGTTGAAGCCGTTGGCGGATTTTCGATGAGCACGTCCGGTAAACGTCTACGGACCTCGTCGACGAGCGAATCAATTTCGACACATCGCTGTTCCAGCATGGCCTGAATTTTTTCGCCCTCTCTGGCACGGCTATCACATAATGCGCCGGTCGCTGATCGCAGGGCCTCTTTCGCTCGCGGAAAAATGGTTTGCGGGTCAATTTCCTCTTCACTCAGCACACCCGGCCATCTCAGGACGGCAACCGGACTGATGGGTGCGGGATTTTTCATTTCCTCGGCCAGGGTTTCAAGGTGATCGATAATCTGCCGGCTGACGATCAAATTGAGTTTCGTAGCGCCGGCCTGGTCTGCGGTCCGGTTGATCGACAGGGACGCGTCGACTTTGCCGCGCCGGGCGCCCGTTGCTACGATCTGGCGGAGTTCTTGCTCAATCGCCCGAAAGCCTTCCGGCAGCCTGAACTGCACATCGAGGTATCGCTGATTGACTGAGCGGACTTCCCATTGCAATTGGAAACCCGAAAGCTCCACCTCGACACACCCGAATCCTGTCATGCTGTTAATTGGCGGCATCCCTAAAACATATCCATTCCAACAGCTTCGTATGATGCCACGGTCAGAGACCCGGCACGCAATGATTTTGCGACGATAAACTTTTGCCATTTGTGACACAAATCAGGTGCATGCATCGGTAGTCAGCTTTAATATTGCGCCACTAAACAATCAGAGCAGGCCGTTGCAAATCGAATACTCAGAATTGAGCCTTATCGGGGGGCGTGAAGAAAATCAGGATAAAGTCGCCGTGGTCACCGGACCGGGGGCAGTAATTCTGATCACCGTCGATGGCATGGGCGGTCACGCAAACGGCGCGCTTGCAGCTAAAGTTGCGACCGAAACCATTGCCGAAGGGTTTGCCAACTCGTCGCGTCCGATGTTCGACCCACAGGGGTTCATGCATAAAGTCATCGCCGAAGCGCATGCCAAACTCGTAAATATGAGTCCGGAGCTGAGTATCGAATTTCGACCCCGGGCGACTTGTGTCGTATGCTTGATTCAGGATGGGGCCGCGTATTGGGCTCATGTAGGCGACAGCCGCATATACCTGATCAGAAATAGATCTGTATTTAATCGAACGCGTGATCACAGTCATGTGGAGCTGCTGTTACAGGAAGGCTTGATCACGGAGGACGAGATTGCTGCGCATCCAATGCGAAACTACGTCGAATGTTGTCTGGGTGGAGATTTCGAACTTCCGGGGATGACAGTCACCAATCAAAAACGGCTCGAAGCGGGTGACACATTATTGTTGTGTACCGATGGCTTTTGGTCCGGCCTGGACGATGAGCAGATCGGGTTATTGGGTTCAGAAGATCCATTGTCGGATGCGCTGCTACAGCTGGGGACACTCGCGGTGCAAGCGGGTGGGGTCCACGCCGATAACACGTCGGCTGTTGCCCTGCGTTGGCAAGGGTAAAAATTTTGACGATACAAAGACCTACCGGGCGAGATTTCGATGAGCTACGGGTCATCGACTTCGATATCGGATTTACTCGAAATGCAGCAGGTTCGGTGCTCGCCAGCGTCGGGGAAACCCGGGTCCTGTGTACGGCAAGCGTGGAGGATAGTGTTCCAAATTTCCTGCGGGGCAAGGGTCAGGGCTGGGTTACAGCCGAATACAGCATGTTACCGGGGTCCACTCACACTCGCTCCAGCCGGGAAGCCAGCCGTGGCAAACAATCCGGACGGACACAGGAGATCCAACGACTGATCGGCCGCTCTTTAAGGGCCGTCATGAATCTCGGAACTCTCGGTGCACGAACCGTGACCCTGGATTGTGATGTGTTGCAGGCAGACGGAGGTACCCGCACCACGGCTATTTCGGGGGCCTACATTGCGTTGATGATGGCAATTGAAAATTTGATCGCCCGTGGAACACTCGACCAAAGCCCCGTGTACGGGCAGGTGGCGGCGGTATCGGTCGGACTATACAAGGGTCGGCCGGTATTGGACCTGGATTATGCCGAGGACTCGGTCGCTGAAACTGATATGAATATCGTGATGAACGATGCCGGCGCTTTTATCGAAGTTCAGGGGACAGCGGAAGGCCATGCATTTCGCCGCAATGAATTGGACGCGCTTCTGGACCTCGCGGCGCAGGGTGTGAAATCGATCATGGAAGCTCAGACGAGCAGCCTGGCAGCGTGGCGGACGAAACGCTGACAGGCGAATCAACGGGCCGATCGACTCCACGGTCATCTCGCCGATCAAAATTAGTGATTGCGACCAGCAATCCGGGAAAATTGCGCGAAATTCAATCGATTCTCGGGGATGACTGGGTGTTGATCCCACAATCGCAATTCAGTATTTCGCCGGTAGCCGAAACCGGGGCTACATTTGCTGAAAATGCCCTGATCAAGGCCCGGCATGCGGCCGGTATCGCGAATTTGCCGGCGATCGCTGACGATTCCGGACTGGAGGTCGACGCGCTCGGCGGCGCGCCCGGGGTCCGGTCGGCGCGCTATGCCGGGGCAGACGGTGACGATGCTGCGAACAACCGGAAATTGCTGGCAGCGCTGAAAGAGGAGCCGGCAGAGAATCGCACGGCTCGATTTCGCTGCGTCATCGCGTATGTCCGTGATGCCGCTGATTCTAAGCCGCTCATTGTCGAAGCGGCCTGGGAGGGCAGCATCGCGATGCGGCCGAGCGGTCAAAACGGGTTCGGCTACGACCCGTTGTTTATCGATGCGGGTTCGGGCCTCACGGGCGGCCAACTGGAGGCCGAGCAGAAAAATCGTTTGAGCCACAGGGGGTTGGCTGTGCGGCAACTTCGGGCGGCGCTCGAAAAGACGATAGATGGACGCCAGCGTTGATGTTATACACAATCTCAGTTGATTCCCTACATATCATGAAGATAACCCGCCTTTTATCAGGTTCCTTCATGACTTGATAGGTTAACCAATTGATTTAAAACTAAAAAAATATTTGAGCAAATCTTATGCAAAATTCCCTTTTTCCTTATTTCGCAGGTTCTTATAGGTCTGCCGTGCCGATTATCCACAAAGTTATCCACAGAAAATGTGGATAACGCCGCGCGGCTTGCCACCAGACGCGGCAAACGCTATGCTCTCGCGCCCTTTTGGCAGGATTGGCGCAATACAGGCAGGGCACCCGATCATGAAACCCGACATTCATCCGCAGTACAACGAGATTAAAGTCATCTGTAGCTGTGGCAACGAGTTTCAGACTAAGTCGACATTGTCGGACGAGTTGCATGTGGACGTGTGTTCGGTCTGCCATCCTTTCTACACGGGCAAACAAAAGATCATTGATACCGCCGGGCGTGTCGACAAATTTCGCCGTAAGTACGGTATGAGTCAGTAAACGCGCCGAACCTGCCGCGGTTCGGTGATCGAGATTGTCCGTCTGTGCAACGGACAGCGTCCTCCCATATAATGTACGGCCTTTCGTCGGAATGACTGCGATGGGGTTGAGCTTAGACCTTTTCTAATATCATCCGATTTCGGCCTGGACGGGTCGCCATAACAGGCCACTTGGGTTCAAGTGCAAAAATAACTCATGGCAGCATGAGGCGGGAGCCATCATGTGTTCGATGTGGGAGCCAATTGAAAATAGATGAGCGCAAAAACCTTTCAACTGACGGATTCCACTTCTGGTAAAGAATTAGACCTCGAAGTTCGCGACGGCACGCTCGGACCCAGCGTTTTTGATATTCGGTCCGTTTATGGTGAGCAAGGTGTGTTCACCTACGACCCGGGTTTTGCATCCACCGCGAGTTGCGAAAGTAAGATCACCTTTATTGATGGTGACAACGGTATTTTATTGTATCGAGGTTACCCGGTTGGCCAGCTTGCCGAAAAGAGTTCGTTCATCGAGGTCTGTTACCTGTTGCTCTCCGGGAATTTGCCGACCAGGGACGAATTAGAGCGATTCGAAACCACCATTCGAACGCATACGATGATTAACGAAACGATGTTGAGACTGTTCAACGGGTTTCATCACGATGCGCATCCGATGGCAATGGTTGCCGGGGTCGTGGGCTCGATGTCCGCGTTCTACCACGACACGACGGACATCCACAACCCGCGTCACCGGGACATCTTTGCACATCGGATGATTGCCAAGATCCCGACGATCGCCGCCGCGGCCTATAAGCACACGCTCGGACAGCCGTTCACGTATCCCCGCAACGACCTGAATTACGCGGAAAATCTGTTGAACATGTTTTTCGCGGTGCCTACCGAAGATTTCGAGGTTGATGAAGTTGCCGCCGAGGTGCTCGATCTGCTGTTTATTTTGCATGCGGATCATGAACAAAACTGCAGTACATCGACGGTTCGCCTGGCCGGTAGCTCGGGCGCAAATCCATACTCGGCAATCGCGGCGGGCATCGCCGCCCTTTGGGGGCCGGCGCATGGCGGTGCCAATGAAGCTGTTCTCCGGATGTTGCAGGAGATTGGATCCGCGAAGGACATCGAAAAGTTTGTCGCCAAGGCGAAGGACAAGGATGATCCGTTTCGGTTGATGGGATTCGGTCACCGGGTTTACAAGAACCACGATCCGAGAGCGACGATTATTCGAAAAGCCTGCCATCAGGTTCTGGAAAAACTTGGGCGCGTTGACACGCCATTTTTCGATCTGGCACTAAAGCTGGAGGAAATAGCGCTTAAGGACGACTATTTCATCGAAAAGAAACTGTATCCGAATGTCGATTTTTATTCGGGGATTATTTACCGGGCATTGGGTATTCCAACGTCGATGTTCACCGTCATGTTTGCGATCGCCCGAACAGTCGGATGGGTTTCCCATTGGCGTGAAATGATCGTAGATCCGGAAGGGCGTATCGGTCGTCCACGCCAGTTGTATACGGGGCCAGCAGAGCGTGACTATCAGGATGTTTCCGGACGCAAATAGTTAATTCTGACAGCCAGTCCTGGCTAGGGGATCAATAACAACCCGATTTCACGGATGCCGGCACACCGCATCGGTTTGCCGTCTATCGGGCTGAGCGGGGAACTGCGGCGCCGCAGTTCCGGAAAGACCGTCACCGAAAACTCGCAGCCTTCCTGGTTAAATCGGTAACCGGGGAATCGCTCGCCCTCACCACGGCGGAACTGGTGCCTGAACTGTACCAGGCGGTGGCTTATATTTAATGTATCGAGACTCTCCGCCACGGATTCCGGTGGGTCGTTGAAAAGGTGCAGGTCGACGGCAGAGTATTCGGTCGCGTGCCCGCTCAAGACCGGACCCACGAGTCGCGGATGATATATCTTGAGGGACCCCATGATATTTATCGCCGACTCGCGAAGTTGTCTGAGTCGCACCGGCTGACTTTCTCCCCGGAATATTCTATTTCGTTCGGCGAGGGCCTTTTCTATTTCGTCATTACCGGGTAGCTTTCCGGCTTTTTTTAAGCCCAGCCGCGCAACTGCTTTTTCCTTGGCGCTGCGAAAATCGCTCAATCCCTGTTCCTGAATAATTCGCGCCGCCTCATCTGCGATCAAGGCGCGTCGATTGTCAGGCCTCGTGTTCAAATGCTTGCTCAAAAGATCGTCTCGTCGTCGTCCAGATCGTCGAAGCCACTCGGACCCACCGAAGATCCGGCGCCGTCTGCCTTCATCGCTGGAACATGTCCTTCGCGAAAAATTTCGAATACCGCCCCGTCGTAGCCAGATGGGGCGATCAGGCCTGATTCAGGGATGATACGTACCGTAATGATCCCGGGTGGCCTCTGGATTACCGCCTTTGAGGTGTTTGCGAGCGCCTCTCTCATGAAATATTTCCAGATCGGTAACGCGGTGCGACTTCCTTCCTCACCGGCGCCCAGAGACTGGTCTTGGTCAAACCCTACCCATGCCGTTGCGACCACGTCACCGTTAAACCCACTAAACCAGGCATCACGCCGATCATTTGAGGTGCCGGTTTTTCCGGCGAGGTCCGGTCGGCCGAGGTCTCTTGCCCGCCGTCCAGTGCCGCGCTGAATCACATCGCGCAACATGTCATAAATCAAATAGGCGTTTTCCGCCGTGATAATTCGTGGCGCGGAATCCGGTGTTGCACTGAGGAATTTCGGCGTCTCTTTGGCTAAAGGCCGCCATGCCAGGCCATGATCGATCATTTCTGCAACACTGGCGTATACGGGAACCTCATCGTTCACAACCCGATCGACATCCTTCAAAACAGAAGCTGAACCCGACGAAACAATTTCGTTTTGGAGTGTGCCGGTGGTGGCGCCTGAGTCGCGATCGTCAATCCAGACCGAATCACACCGGGTGCAGACAAAAGACGGGTTCGCTTGAAACGCGACGTTGCCCTGCGCGGTTACCACACGTTCGATGACATAGTGATCGACACGAAATCCACCGCTGGCAAAAGCCGCATACCCGGCGGCGAGATCCCAGGGTGACGCGCCACCGCTGCCGAGGGCGAGCGACAAATCCCGGGGTAGTGCGCTGGGCGGCAAACCGAACGGCTCAATATGCCTGAGTGCCGGTCCCAGTCCGGTGCCCCTGAGAATTCTGACTGAGACCAGGTTCAGCGACTTGATCAATGCTTCCCGAAGCCGCGTTGGACCATGAAATTTGCGCGAATAATTTTCCGGGCGCCACGCCGTCTCCAGCGCATCGTCATCAAAGACCACCGGGGCATCATTCACCAGTGTCGCTGTCGTGAACCCATTTTCAAGTGCGGCGGAATAGATAAAAGGTTTAAACGACGATCCGGGCTGTCGTTTCGTCTGCACCGCCCGATTGAATTCGCTCGTAAAGAAATCGAACCCGCCGACCAAAGCGACGGTCGCGCCATCATGGGGATCCAGCGCAACGAACGCGCCCTGAACCTGGGGAATCTGAGCCAGTTGCCAGCCCTTCGTCTCGGTATTCAGCAGATAAACGAGGTCACCGACGGCGACCATGTCGGACACTGATTCGGGTTCCCCGCCGATGACGTCGGCATTGACATAAGGGCGCCACTTCAAATTCTCCCACGGGACTGTCACATATCCGATCGAACGAACATATATTTCCGCTGAATCGTCTTCCCCCGTAGCGACGACGACCGCAATGCTCAAGTCATCAATCGTCGAATGGGGGCGCAACAGGTTGTTCAGCATCGATTCGAAGGACATTGTTTTTTTGTCCGCGACCAATTCGTCAGCCTGCTGCTCGGCGATGACGGGTTCTTCGCCAGCGGAGTCGTTGAAGTCCGCCGAAACTTCGCCGGCTGCGACCTCCTCCGGTGTTGAATCGGGATTCAATGGGTTCAGATCGTAGTGTGCAACCGGTCCCCGGTAGCCGTGCCGGCGGTCGTATTCCAGTAACGCCACCCGCAGTCCTTTCCGGGCCGCATTTTGCAGGCGGCTGTCGATTGTCGTCACGACATTAAAACCGACGGTGTAAGCATCGAGACCATAGCGGCGGACCATCTCTGCGCGCACCATTTCGGTGACGTAAGGCGCTTTGAGTTCAACCTTGGGCCCATACAGGTTTGATTCGACATGCGACGCTACGGCTGTCTCATATTGGAGCTGATCAATGAAATCCAGCTCTCGCATGCGTCGCAGGACATACGCACGCCTTTCCGTGGCGCGATCGACGTTGGAAACCGGGTTCAGTATCGATGGGGCCTTCGGAATTCCGGCAATCGTCGCAGCTTCAGCGACGTTAAGCTCCTCCAGAGATTTACCAAAATAGACTTCCGCGGCGGCACCGACTCCGTAAGCCCGCTGGCCGAGAAAAATCTTGTTCAGATAGAGCGAGAGAATCTCTTCTTTCGAAAACTCTCTTTCAATCTGCAGCGCGAGGATCAGTTCTTTCGCTTTACGAACGAAGGAACGCTCCCGCGTCAGGAAATAAACCCGGGCGAGTTGTTGCGTGATCGTGCTGCCACCCTGGCTCCTGGAGCCCGTCCTAAGCAGGTTGAAAGCCGCCCTGGCAATGCCCTGGTAATCGAAACCCGGGTGTTCGAAAAATCGGTCGTCTTCGGCCGCAAGAAAAGCCTGGACAAGGATTTCCGGAATATTTTTATAAACAACAGGCGTACGGCGCTTCTCACCCAGCTGCGCCATCAGCCGCCCGTCTCGCGAATAAACCCGTAACGGCGTTTGCAACTGGACGTCGCGCAAGGTGTCCGCGGATGGCAGGCTTGGCATCAGGTAATAGTAGGCGCCGGTCATTATGGCGAGCACGATCAGGGCCCCGGTAAGTCCGAGTGCCACCAGAATGGGTAAGGTCCGAGCGAGCCGGGAATCAGTCATTGGGTCGAATTGCCGAATTTGAGAACTTCATTCTGAAAAGCGAAGAAATGCCCTTGCCATGAGAGGATCGATTATGCATATTAGCGGCGTTTATTGGGCAAACTCATTGAAAGGTGAGGACGCAAAGCCACCGGTCTAAGGGGCTCTAGCGCGCGACGAAGGTGTGGGATGTCGCTTGAAGAGAGTCGAAACCTAGGACAGCGGGGCTGCAGAATGGTAATCCTCGTGGATTCCTGGCAGTTCTCGCTATCCCGGTCGATTCTCTCCAAGACCACTTCAACACCTGAAAAGCCGCTAAATTTTGAGTCAAGCGTCAGTTGGCTGCGCGGATTATACATAGGGTGGCGAAAACGTGAGCAATACCACAGTTACTTTGTATCGATCATGATATATAGTTAAATTGGGTTGTTCAGGTAGTTGTCCACATTTTCAGCGCAAGCTGCGGACTTAAAAGGAATTTCAAGTGCTTTTCGGGTCACGTTCCAACACGCTGATCGGACTTGACATAACGACGTCTTCGATCAAGCTACTCGAGTTAACGCGAAGTGGGAAAAGCTACCGTGCGGAATGCTATGCCGCCGAAGCCACGCCGCCTAACTCTATTAATGAGAAGAGCATCGTCGACGCGGAAGCGGTCGGCGAGGCGATTCGCCGTGCCGTCAAACGTTCCGGTTCGAAAGCTCAGGAAGTGGCCATCGCGATCAGCGGTGATTCGGCGATTACCAAGGTCATTCAGATGCCCGGCCACCTGGGCCCGAATGAACTGGAAGGCCAGGTCGAAATCCAGGCAGATCAATACATACCCTTTCCGATGGAAGAGGTCAGTTTTGATTTTGAACTCATGGGGCCGTCGGTTACTGATCCGTCGATGAATGATGTATTGCTCGTGGCTACGCGCACGGAAAATGTCGATCAGCGTCTGGCCGCTGTCGAAGCGGCGGGACTAAAAGCCCGCGTTGTCGATGTTGAAGCGTTTGCGCTGGAAAATGCCTGCCACCTGCTCGCTCACCAGATGCCCGATGGTGGTTTGGATCATCTGATCGCTTTAGTCGATTTTGGCGCGAGCAACACGACGTTCAGCGTACTTCAGGATATGCGGGTTATTTATACGCGCGACTTTTCTTTCGGTGGGCAACAGCTCACGGAGGAAATTATGCGCACCTATGGGCTGAGTCTTGAAGACGCGGGTCGCGCCAAGAAAGAAGGCGGATTGCCAAGCAATTACGACCCCGAAGTTTTGGATCCATTTATTGATGACATGACTCAGCAGGTCAGTCGTTCCTTGCAATTTTTCCTGGCGTCCGGCGGCGGTCGCGAGCAACCCGATCAGATTCTCGTCTGTGGCGGCTGTGCAAACATCCCCGGTGTCGCCGACATGATTTCGAGTAAGGTGGGGATTCCTGCGGAGATCGGGGACCCGCTGGGATATATGAAAATTTCTTCGAAGGCTAAATCACAAGGCGTGCGCAAGGATGCGACCGCGCTTTTGACTGCTTTCGGACTTGCGCTACGGACGTTCGACTAATATGCCACGCATTAATTTACTGCCATGGCGCGACGAACTGCGAACGCAGCGGCGCAATCAATTTTATCTCGCATTGGGCGCTGCGGCTGGTGGTGCAGCGTTTGCCCTGCTGATCTCGAATCTTGTCTTCTCCAGCATCGTTTCGCACCAGGGTGATCGCAACGCCCGACTTAAGGAAGAGATCTCGCTTTTGGATCTTCGTATCGAGGAAATTCTCGATCTGGAGGATAAAAAAGACCGATTGTTGGCGCGCATGGAGATTATCGAGCAATTACAGCGCAGTCGCCCAAGTATCGTGCATGTGTTTGAAGAGCTGGTTTCGACGCTTCCCGACGGTGTTTACCTGACCGCGGTTAAGCAGAGTGGGCAGAACATCGAAATTGTCGGTTCAGCCGAGTCGAATACGCGGGTATCGGCATTGATGCGCAAACTTGACGCATCGGACTGGTTTACCAAACCGGACCTTGAAGTCGTCGAAGTCAAAGCGCTCAAGGCCGGAGGCAGGGATCGCCGAGCCAGTGAATTCGTGGTGCATGCGAAGCAGGCGTCGATCGACCTGGAAGATGAGGACACATCATGAATTTTAACCTCATCGAAGAGCTGAAATCGCTGGATTTCAATGATATCGGCCGATGGCCGCTATTGTTTCGCGCGGCATTCGTGGGTTTATTTTTTGCCGTGGCTGTCGGGGCCGGGTTCTATTTTCTTATTTACGAAAATCAGATGCCTCGGCTGGAGCGGGCTCAAATGGAGGAGAAAGAGCTGCGGGTATCATTCGAGCAAAAGCAGAGGAAGGCAGCAAATTTTAGTGCCTACCGCGAGCAACTGGCGGAAATCGAGCGCTCTTTTGGCACGATGCTCAGACAGTTGCCAGGTAAAACTGAAATTCCGAATTTGTTGGTTGATATATCTCAGACGGGCCTCGCAGCAGGATTACAGGAAGAGCTATTCCAGCCGATGAGCGAAATCCGCAAAGATTTTTATGCCGAAAAGCCGATCAAGATTCGGCTCAAGGGTGCGTATCACGAATTTGGGCAATTCGTCAGCGAAATTGCCGCCTTGCCGCGTATCGTCACGCTGCATGACGTTTCGATTGTTCCTGAGAAGGTGGGTGGTACTGAAGATGCGTTGGTATTGAATGTCACGGCCAAGACATATCGTTACCTGGATGATGAAGAAGAGACAGGCGAAACGGAGAACGCAGGGTGATTGAAGTAGATTGGTATGCGAAATTGCTGAAGATTCTGATACCGGTTTTCCTTGTTTCGGTGATCACCGGTTGTGGCGGCGATACGGACGACCTCGCGTTGTACATCAATGAAGTTAAGAGCCGTCAGGGCGGTCGAATCGAGCCGTTGCCGCAGATCAAACCTTATGAAACCTTCACTTACAACGCCGAATCCGAACGGTCGCCCTTCATCCCGGACAGTAACATTCGCAATCCCGGACCGACGGGGCCGAGCCCGATAGTCAATCGTAACAAAGAGTATCTGGAACAGTTTCCGCTGGACACATTGTCGATGGTCGGCACGCTGAGCAGCGAAGGCGAAAACTTTGGGCTGGTTCAGACCAAAGACGGATTGGTGCACCGGGTCTTACCGGGTAATTACATTGGCCAGAACGATGGTCGAATCACGGCGATTACCGATGCCGAAATCGAAGTGGAAGAATTGGTTTCGAATGGGATCGGAAATTTTTTCAAGCGCAGCGCGGCTATTGGCTTGGATTAGTTGGCCGGACCAGCTTAGGAAAGTATTTGACAAATGAATATTTTGAAATTAGTTGTCGGGGGAGTGCGGGAGAACTTAAGAATGAGCACAGTTAGGTTGAATCGTGATTTATCTACCGGACCCGTGCATGTTGCCCGCGCTCGACGCGCACTGGCGAGTGTATTCTGCATGATGACTTGCTGGTTGATCGCGGTGTCTGCCGCAGGTGCCCAGGAAACGAACAACGATCTGATTAATATCGAGGTACAGTCGCTTCCCGGGAATCGACTTGAGCTTCGGCTGATGTTTTCGGAGGCGGCACCCGAGCCCCTGACTTTTACGATCGATGATCCTGCCAGAATTGCTATCGATTTACAGCGTACGGGACTCGATCTCGAGAGTCGCCGTAAAGACGTCGGCATCGGGGTACTCGATACGATTCTCGCTGCCGAGGCGAATGGCCGGACGCGAGTCGTCTTGAATCTCGATGTCATGGTTCCGTACGAGACCCGGGTGGCTGACAACAGCATCTATGTGACGCTCGGTAGTTTGGCGATAGGCATGGTGAAGGCGGAGTCCTCCGCCGTGGTTGTTGGCGCCCAGCAAACGGCCGCCGTCCAGGGAAATCAGACCCGTGGAAAACAGAGCAGTTTCCGCCGCAACATAGACGACATTGATTTCAGACGCACTGAAAATGGCGCCGGCCGGCTAATCGTTTCGTTATCCGACGTCGGCACACCCATCGACGTTCGCCGATCCGGCGGGCAGGTCATATTGAGCCTGAGCGGCACATCCCTTCCGGACCACCTGATGAAGCGTCTCGACGTTATAGATTTTGCCACGCCGGTCAACACGATTGATGTTATGCGGATTGGTGATGACACGCGGATTGTGATTGCGGCGACGGGGCTGTTCGAAGAGTTGGCCTACCAATCGGACCGCGTTTTTACGGTCGAAGTGCAGCCGGTTGTCAAACAGGAAAAACCGAACAAAAACGCGACCCTGTACAGCGCGAATCGCGAATACACGGGTGACCGCCTGACGCTGAATTTCCAGGATATAGACACACGTGCGGTGCTGCAGCTTCTCGCGGACGTCAGCGGGCGCAATATCGTTGTTTCGGATACCGTGACGGGCAACGTTACGTTGCGACTCCAGAGTGTGCCATGGGACCAGGCGCTCGATATCGTGCTCGCAACCAAGGGCCTGGACATGCGCGAGAACGGCAACGTTATCATCGTCGCGCCGGCTAATGAGATCGCTGCGCGTGAATTGGCTGATTTGGAATCCCGGAAAGAGATCAAGGAACTGGAGCCACTGACGGCGGAGTATCTCCAGGTGAATTACGCCAAGGCTGCCGATCTTGCAAGTTTGATCGAGGGCGGCGGCGGCAATGCGCTGATATCGGAACGGGGTTCGGTGAGTGTCGATGAGCGCACGAATACGCTCCTCGTTCAGGACATCGCAGACAGGATTGCCGATATTCGGACCCTCGTGGCGACCCTGGATATTCCGGTCAGACAGGTCTTGATCGAGTCGCGTATCGTGATCGTACGGGACGATTTCGCCCGTGACCTCGGCATACGTTGGGGCGCGACGGTTGTCAGTGACACCAGCAATGGTCTGAACGCGATAACCGGAAAAGCGGGCGGGACCGATACGATCGTCAATAGCGCGATCGACAATATAAATAATACGGGTCAGCCGTTCCCGGTCCAGGTGCCGGATCTGGACGACCGGTTCATGGTCAACGTTCCGATCGCGAGCCCTGCGGGTTCCCTGGCCCTGGCCATACTGAGTGATGATTTTCTCATCGACCTCGAACTTACGGCCTTGCAGGCCGAAGGCCGTGGCGAGGTGATTTCATCGCCGCGCGTCATCACGGCCAATCAGAAGGAAGCCAATATCAAGCAGGGTGTCGAGATTCCGTATCAGGAGTCTTCGTCCAGTGGCGCCACGACGACCCAGTTCAAGGAAGCAGTCCTGAGCCTGACGGTGACGCCGCAGATTACTCCGGATGATCGACTGATCATGGATATTCTCGTGACCAAGGACAGCGTCGGCGAGGTGGTATCGACCGAGCGCGGCGGGTCTGTGCCGAGTATCGATACCCGGTCGATCGAAACGCAGGTGTTGGTCAATAATGGCCAAACGGTCGTATTGGGCGGTATCTATGAGACAGAACAGGGAGAAACGGTGACCAAGGTTCCATTCCTGGGCGACATTCCAGGGCTTGGAGTGTTTTTCCGCTCGACGCGAATCGTATCGAACAAATCGGAACTGTTAATTTTCGTGACGCCAAAAATACTAAAAGAAGGCTCGAGTATTTATTAGGGATAACCCCGGGAAACCGGGTGTACTAAAGGATTAGTTTTATGAAGAGTCTGCGTTTTTTTTGGCTGTCTTTGGCGACATCGATGATCATCTCCTGTGGTGGTAGTGGCAATACGATCACGGGTCAGGGGGGCATTCTGGGCTCAGTTCCGGATGCGGCCACAATTACGCTGATTGCTAGCTCTCCGCAGTTGCAGTCGGATCAATCCGCGCTGACTACGGTGACCATCACCGCAATCGCGAAAGACGTGAATAACAATGTAATCTCGGGGATACCGATTGTTTTCAGTGCCGATAATAACGCCACTTTGACGGTCGATCCCGTGGCGACGCCTTTCACAAGCAGCGCTGGCATGGCCACGGCCGAGCTGTCTAATAGTGTCGGCGACGCGAGAAATCGCACGATCATCGTCACCGCGACCGACGGCAATGTTTCGGACACAGTATCGGTCGATGTCATCGGCACGACGTTGACCATCAACGGCCCAGGTGCGCTGGCGCAGGGTACCCTGGCAGCACCGTACACGGTCTTCCTGGCCGACTCTGGTGGTGTCGGCATTAATAACGAGACCGTGACCGTAACGTCGGCGAATGGGAATCCGCTTAGCGCGATGAATCTTACGACCAGCCCCGCTGGTGACGCGACGTTCACGCTGGATGCTACGCAGCCAGGCAACGATACAATAACCGTTACCGGGCTGGGCCTGACGACCGCTCAGAATGTCAATGTTTCGGGTGACAGCTTCGTCATCGCAGTTCCGGATGCAGTTAACGGCGAACTCACTCTGTCACCACCGACGGTGTCCGATCATGCGGTTACCGCCACCTGGCTTGTCAACGGCTTGGGGCAGGCGAACCAGCAAATCAATTTTGCGAGTACGCGCGGGACGTTGAATCCGGTCACAGCGATGACGAATGCGTCTGGTGTCGCAACGGTCATGATCGGGTCGAATATTGCGGGCCCTGCACAGATTACGGCGGAAATTGCCAGCGCCGGCACGACGACCGGGTTTCTGCTCGAGTTTGTCGCGACAGATCCTGTTTCGATGACCCTGCAGGCGAGCCCGACGACTATCGCTATCGATCAGCAAAGCGAAATCTCGGCTACGGTCAGGGACGCGGCTTTCAATCTCGTCAAGAATCAGACCATCGAATTTGTAGTGACAGCTGACGATTCGAACGGCCAGCTGTTGGCCGGGACGGCTGTGACCAACAGCCAGGGCAGAGCGACGGTGTTTTACCGGGGCGGCGCCGTTTCCGGAACGCCGGACGGCGTGACGATCCAGGCGACGGTGCGCGGCAGTGCGCCGCTGATCACAGCCGCGGTCACCCTGACTGTTGCCCGCAAGGAACTTGATCTGACAATCGGCACCGGCAATGAGATATTTTCGCCGACGACCGCGACGCACGCACAGGAATGGAATGTCATCGTCACGGATGCAGTCGGTAACGCCGTTGCGAACAGCGCGGTACAGGTCAGCCTGAGATCGGTCAACTATCACGAGGGCTTCCTGGCGCTCACCACGACTACGCCGATAGTCTGGGCGAAGGTGGTGGTGCCCGAACCGGTTTGTCCGGATGAGGACTTTGTCGGTAATCGCGATGGCAGCCTGACCCTGATCAACGGCGTAATCGGTACCGGCGAGGACTCCAACGTTTCGGGACAACTCGAGGCCGGCAATGTCGCAGTGGTTGCGGCCGTTCCGGAATCGGCGTCCGCCACTGATCCTTGCGCCGCCGCCGGGGCTACTGGAACGACCGCAGATGTCACGACCAGTTCTCAGGGGATCGCGCGGGTCTGCGTATTCTGGCCACAGAATTTCTCGTGGTGGGTCGATGCCCAGATCGAGGCGCGCGCGAGCGTGTCCGGCACTGAATTCAGCGCAATAAGCGTCTTTCTGCTGCCTGCGCTGGCGCAGGATATAACCGATATTTCGGCCTCGCCGCCGAACCAGATCAGCCCATTTGGTATCGACGGCGTATGCGCAACTCCGCCCCCAGGGTTGCCATTCCCGTAAATATTACGACAGCATTAAAAAAGGTGGTTTCAATAAGGCCGGCTTCAAGCCGGCCTTTTTTATGCGCGCGGGTACATTGTATGATTCGCTATTCCTATGCGATCTAAAACTGATGAGCAGTAATATTTTTCTGGTCGGCCCGATGGGTTCCGGCAAATCGGCGGTCGGCCGCCACCTGGCAAAAATTCTCGGTCTTCCGTTTCTGGACAGTGATACCGAGATCGAGAACCGGACCGGTGTCGATGTCCCGTTCATATTCGAGAAAGAGGGTGAGGCCGGGTTCCGGCGCCGCGAGCGGGAAGTCATCGAGGCGCTGACCGGACAGTCGGACGTCGTGCTCGCGACCGGAGGTGGAGCTATTCTGGCTGACGAAAACCGGAAATTTCTCGGCGCCCGCGGCACAGTCGTTTACTTGCACGCGACAGTCGAGCAACAGGCGAAACGAACGCGGCGCGGCCGTGAGCGGCCGCTCCTCGAGGGTGGAGATCGATTAACAATATTGCAGGAACTGATGCGAATTCGGGATCCGCTCTATCGGACTATCGCCGACATCGTGGTCGAGACCGACGGACGTTCGGTCGCGGCGGTCGCCAAAGACATACGCAAAAGTCTGGCCGGTAGCGATTGAATGCCTGAGAGCGTATCTTCCGCTGGGCGATGATTACCCTGACCGTAGATCTGGGCGACCGGAGTTACCCGATCCTGATCGGTAGTGGCCTGCTGGGCCAGCCCGGCATTCTAGACGCTTACCTCGACGCGGTAGATGTGCTGGTCGTGACCAATGATGTTGTCGGTCCGATTTACCTCAAGCCCTTAATGGAGCTGCTCGGAAACCGGCGGGTCGAAACCGTGGTGTTGCCCGATGGCGAAGCCAATAAGACGATGGAGACGCTCCAGTCGATTTTGGATCGGTTGGTCGACGCCCGCTTCGCGCGGGATTGTGCCTTGATTACGCTCGGGGGTGGTGTCGTTGGCGATGTTGGCGGGTTCGCAGCGGCGGTGTACCAACGGGGCGTGAGTTTTATTCAGGTCCCGACGACGCTCCTGGCTCAGGTCGACTCGGCTGTCGGGGGTAAAACCGGGGTCAATCATCCCGGTGGCAAGAACCTGATCGGTGCATTTCATCAGCCCGACTGTGTGCTGATCGATACGGATTGCCTGAAGACACTGCCGGCGCGCGAATTTTCTGCCGGGCTCGCCGAAGTCGTGAAATATGGCCTCATCGCGGATGAAGAATTGTTTATCTGGCTGGAACAACATGCGGACGAGATGCTGAGCCGGGATCCTGCGACCCTGCATCATGCCATCCGTCGATCCTGCGAGATCAAGGCTGCCATTGTCGCCGAGGATGAACGCGAACAAGGCCGGCGCGCACTGCTCAATCTCGGTCACACCTTCGGTCACGCGATTGAGCGTTGCGTGGGTTACGGCGAATGGCGTCACGGTGAAGCGGTGGCCGCCGGAATCTGCATGGCGGCAGATTTTTCGGCCCGCCTCGGCACGTTTCGGGCCGAGGACATTCAACGCATTAAAAACCTTTTTCAGCGGCTGAAGCTGCCCACGGCGCCGCCTGATTTGAATCCCCAGGAATTTCTGTCGGCGATGTCGATGGACAAGAAGGTCATTGGCGGCCAGATTCGGTTGGTGTTGCAAAATGGTATCGGTAGCGCCGAAGTCACGGGCAAATATCCGAGTCACGAGCTGATCGATATGCTCCGGGAGCAGTTCATTCATTGAGCGCAGAGCGCAACGAAGCTGTGGGTGGTCTGCAGCGCTACGCCGCCCGGGAAAGCCACAGCCGGGGCAGAGTTCATGCGGAGCCGGCGCATCCGTATCGGGGTGAGTTTCAGCGAGACCGCGACCGGATCATTCATTCGACGGCGTTCAGGCGTCTGGTATACAAGACCCAGGTGTTCGTCAATCACGAAGGCGATCATTACCGCACTCGTCTGACACATTCTCTCGAAGTGGCGCAGATCGGCCGCACGGTAGCCGTGGAGTTGGGGCTGAATGAGCAACTCACAGAGGCAATCTGCCTCGCGCACGACCTCGGCCACACGCCGTTCGGACACGCCGGGCAGGATAGTCTGAACCGATGTATGCAACCTTTTGGCGGCTTTGAACACAATCTTCAGTCTCTGCGGGTCGTGGATGAGCTGGAGGAAAAGTATGCCGGTTTCCCGGGTATCAATCTGACGTTTGAGACCCGGGAGGGGATTCTCAAGCATTGCTCCAGGCGAAATGCACGCAAACTCGGTGAGCTGGGGGAGCGCTTTCTGAATCGCCAGCAACCCGGTCTGGAGGCCCAGCTGGCCAACATTGCGGATGAGATCGCCTACAATAATCACGATGTGGACGACGGTTTGCGAGCGGGACTACTCACCGAAGAGGAACTTTGCGCGGTCGACCTGTTCCGGGAAAAATTTGACCTCGTGTACGGGTCCAATAAGTCAATAAACCGCCGGGTTTTAATTCACGAAACCGTTCGAATGATGATCGATGACGTGGTTACGGATCTGGTGGATCACACGAAAGCGACCCTCGCGTCTGAGCAACCTGAGAATATCGATGCGGTGCGTACGGCGTCTCATCTGCTGGTAGGATTGAGTGCCGGGACCAACGAACGCCACCGGGCGCTGAAGAGTTTCCTGGCCGACAGCCTGTATCGGCACGAGCGGGTCCTGGCGATGACTGGCAGGGCCGATGCGATCGTGCGGGGGCTGTTTGAGGTCTACATGCACGATATACACGCGATGCCCCGGGATCATGTGGCCCGTGCGCTGGAGTGGAGTGCGGACCTGGGCGATTCAGGCCTCGCCCGCGCGGTTGCAGACTATGTGGCAGGTATGACGGATCGTTACGCCTATTCTGAACACCGGCGATTGGTGAAGTCGGACGTGGCGCCGTAATGTGCCCCGCCTGTAGAGGATGACCGAAAAATGAATACTAAAGATCGCCTGATCTTCGCGATGGATGTCCCGGAAGCCGATCAGGCCCGGAAGCTAGCGGAACAACTCGGAGACGCGGTTACATTTTACAAGCTCGGCCTGGAACTCATGATGGCCGGCGGTTACTTCCAGTTGATCGATTGGCTGACAGACCATGAAAAAAAGGTTTTTGTCGATCTCAAATTTTTCGACGTGCCCGCGACTGTCGGCCGGGCGGTCGAGCGGTTGGCTCGACGCGGTGCTACGTTTGCCACCGTGCACGGCAATCAGGGCATCATGGAGGCCGCGGCCGAGGCGAAAGGCGATCTCAAGATTCTGGCCGTAACCGCGCTGACGAGCCTGGATCGTGGCGATCTGGATGACCTCGGTTTTCAATGTGATGTGGGTCAACTCGTGTTATCACGGGCGCGCAGGGCGCTCGAAGCGGGATGCGATGGCGTCGTCGCATCGGGGCTCGAGCTCAGAGCCATGCGGCGTGAAGTCGATCGCCGGCTGCTGGTCGTAACACCGGGCATTCGCCCCGTCGACAACCGGCCTGAGGATGATCAGAAGCGCGTCGTGACGGTCGAGCAAGCGTTTGCAGACGGTGCGGATTACATTGTTGTCGGGCGACCGATCCGGGATGCGGCCGACCCGCGGGCCGCCGCCGAAGCTATTCAGCAGACGATCGCGAATGTTGCGTAGCAATTTGAGGGCAGATTTTTATCCACCGGATGCGGCGATACTGGCCTGTAGCAATCTTTTCAGATCCGGCCAGACATTGTCGAGAAGCACTGGCTGCCCATCGGCGTTGGGGTGAATGCCATCGGGTTGCATCAGGTTCGGGTTAAGCGCCACGTTCTTCATAAAAAAACCGATGAACGCAGCATCGTAATCCTGGGCAAGCTCCGGGTACATGCGTGAAAAATCTCCGGTATAAGCCGCGCCGTAATTTGGCGGCATTTCCATCCCCGCAAGAATGACGCGGGCACCGGTGTCTTGAGCCAGTTCGATCATAGAGCCGAGGTTATCGCGGATGACGTGTATCGGGGTCCCACGCAATCCGTCGTTACCGCCAAGTTCGATCAGCACGATGCCCGGTTCGTGCTGATCCAGCGCGCGCGGCAATCGCCGCAGACCGCCTCCTGTGGTGTCGCCGCTGATGCTGGCATTGACTACCCGATACCCGTAACCTTCATCGTTTAGCCGGTTTTTAAGCAGCACAACCCAGGATTGTTCCTCATCGATGCCGTAGCCTGAACTCAGACTGTCTCCGATAACCAGAACAGTCTGGTTATTATTGGCCGCTTCACAGCCGGCCGCGGCCAACAGGAAAATTGCGAACAATCCAACGATGAATAAACGCATGAATGCAGGCATTGAAAATTCCGATAACGATACGGTAGTACTTCGGACCACCAATCTGAGTAAGCAGGTTAGCAGTCCGGAGGGCATGTTGACCATTCTCGATGACATAAGCCTCGACATCCACAGGGGTGAAACCGTGGCCCTTGTCGGGGCATCGGGGGCGGGGAAAACGACGCTACTGGCGCTATTGGCGGGTCTCGACAGGCCGACTGCCGGGCAGGTCTGGCTATGCGGCCAGCAGATTACGGCCATGGATGAGGATGGCCGGGCGAAATTGCGTGGGCAACACGTCGGATTCGTTTTCCAGTCATTTCATCTCGTGTCATCACTGACGGCGATCGAGAATGTCATGTTGCCGCTCGAATTAGTCGGCGACTCGAGAGCGCGCGCGCGTTCTGAAGAAGCCCTGACGAGTGTCGGTCTCCAGAATCGAATGGGCCACTATCCGAAACAGCTTTCCGGTGGTGAAAAGCAACGAGTCGCAATCGCCCGCGCATTCGTGACACGGCCGGCAATACTGTTTGCCGATGAGCCTACCGGAAATCTCGATACCGCGAGTGGAGATCGGGTCGCAAATTTATTGTTTGAACTCAATGAACAGCTGGAGACAACACTGGTCCTCGTGACCCATGAACGGACACTGGCCGCACGGTGCGATCGGGTAATCGAATTGGAGGCCGGCAGGATGGTGCGATGAATAGTTTCGCATTTGCGACCCGGGCACTGATTCGGGATCTTCGTGCCGGCGAATTGTCGGTGTTGCTCCTGGCGATTATCGTCGCGGTTACGGCGATGACGGCAGTCGGTTTTTTTACAGACCGTGTCGGCAGGGCAATCAGATTGCAGGCAAGCGCTGTTCTGGCGGCGGATCTCGTCATTCGCTCACCGGCGCCGATCGAGCCTTCGTTTGTTGAAACGGCGCGCGAACAAGGGCTACGGACCGCGGAATCCATGTCTTTCCTGACGATGGTGCTGGCGGACGACAACAACGCGCTGACCATGGTTAGAGCGGTCAGTGACAACTACCCGTTACGGGGCGAACTCCTCGTGTCCGACGTCATGTTCGGCGCAACCGTCGCCGCCTCGGGTGTTCCTGAATCCGGAGCCGGCTGGGCTGAACCGGGATTGCTGGGTCGCATGAACATTGCGGTCGGCGACACGGTCACGGTCGGGGAAAAAACTATTCGTATTACCCGGGTGCTGGAATATCAGCCCAACCCGACGCCCTGGTGGGATTCGCGAACCTGGCGCCCGGTTTAATGGTTAATCTCGCCGATGTGCCGGCCTTTGACATCATAAGGCCGGGCAGCCGCGCGACCTATCGCGAACTGTTCGCGGGCCCGGAAGAAAAAATCCTGAGCTTTCGTGCCGATATCAAACCGCTGGTCGGACAGGGTGCCCGGCTTCGTGGTGTTGAAGATGCGGGCGAGCAGATTAATTCTGCGATCGACCGGGCCGAGAGATTTCTGACTCTCGCGTCTCTGGTCACCGTTATTCTTGCCGCAGTTGCAACGGCGATGGCTTCTCGCCGATATGCGCTGCGACACCTGAACTCGATCGCGCTGCTGAAAAGTTTTGGAGCGACACAGAGTTTTATTCAAAACAGTACGCTTTACCAGTTGGCTCTCGTCATTCTTGCAACCACAGCGTTGGGTTCGATGCTGGGTTATTTTGCTCAGGGGATGCTGGTGTTTTTGGCGGCGGATTTTTTGAACTTCTCATTACCCGGGACCTCAATGCGTGCTGTTTTACTGGGTCTGGTTACGTCCGCGACGATCACGATTGGCTTTGCGCTGCCTCACTTGCTCCAGCTTAAAAATACGTCGCCGATCCGCGTGTTGCGACATGATCTTCCGCCGCCAAAGCTACAGGCCGGCGCAACTTACGGAATTGCGATCGGCATGTTAGTAGTCATGATCTATTCGATCGTTCGTGATCTGGCGCTCCTCGGCTATATCGTGGGGGGGCTCGCGGCGGTCGCGATGTTGTCCGTGGGCGGCGGATGGCTGCTGGTCAGCGGTCTGACGCGGTTTCGTGGCGCCGCTGGCGTGGCCTGGCGGTATGGGCTTGCGAACATATCGCGACGCGGTACCGAAAGTATCGTTCAGATCGTGGCCTTTGCATTGAGTTTGATGGTTCTTCTATTGCTGACCCGTTGTCCGTACGGAGATACTCAGTGATTGGCGTCAAACGCTTCCCGAAGACGCACCGAACTATTTTCTGATAAATATCGATCCAGAGAATTGGCCGGCGATCGAGAAATTTATTCAGGATGAATTCAATGTCGAACCGGATTTTATGCCGTTTATTCGTGGAAAAATTGTGCGGATAAACGACACACCGGTAGAGGATTACGAATTCGAAAACCCGCGCGGTGCAAACTTTGTCAGGCAAGAGATGAATTTGACCTGGAAGAAGGATTTGCCGGAGAGCAATACACTCGAAGCAGGTGAATGGTGGAGTGCGGAAACCAGTGATGCATTGGAAATATCCCTCGAGGTGAGTATCGCGCGGAGTCTCGGTGTCAAAATCGGCGATTCGATCGGCTTTAACATCGGCGGCGAGGAGATCGACGTGCCGGTGACGAGCCTCAGGACGGTCGAGTGGGATTCCATGCAGCCGAATTTTTACCTGATGCTTTCGCCCGCTGCGGTCCGCGAACTACCACAAACCTATATAGCGAGCGTTTTCGTGCCGCCTGAACACCGCCTGGGCCTGAATAAATTTGTACGCGCATTTCCGGGCGTGACGGTATTCGATCTTGAGGTGATTCTCGGTCAGGTACGCCTGGTGATTGACCGTGCATCGATGGCGGTTCAATACGTGTTTTTGTTCACTTTGCTGGCCGGCATAACAGTTTTACTGGCGGCTATTCAGGCCACTAGTGACGAGCGCCGTTTCGAGAGCGCCCTGTTACATACCCTGGGAGCGAGCCGCAGCAAGATTTTGCAGGGCATCGCGGTCGAATTCACTGTGCTCGGCGGGCTTGCGGGCGCGCTCGCGGCATTTGGCGCAAGCGCGGTCGGCTACGTGCTGGCGGAAAAAGTATTCAGACTCGACTATACCGTCAATCCGACCCTGTGGTTTGTGGGCCTCTTGATGGGCTGCGTGATCGTTGGCGTGACTGGAGTCCTGGCGACACGAAAAGCCGTCAACGAGCCACCGGTTGTGGTGTTACGGGACGCCTGAGCAATTTCTCGAGATTATCGGACCCATTCAGACCACTCTGTTGCGTTCCTCGCCCTTTATGAAGCATGCGATATTGGCGGCAATTTCATCGACGGCGCGTTGGCGTGATTCTCTCGCAGCCCATGCGACATGGGGGGTCAGGATCAGGTTCGGGAGTGGTGTGTCGAAGAGCGGGTCGGGATCGACCGGGGGTTCCTGGCGCAGCACATCGATTCCGGCACCCGCAATGTCTGCGTTTTGTAACGCGTCAACGAGTGCCTGAGCATCGACAAGCCCGCCCCGGGCGGTATTAATCAGGAGCGCGTCATCCCGCATTCGTTGCAATGCCTTTGCGTCGATTATATTTTTCGTTTCCGCATTCAACGGGCAGTGCAGGCTCACGATATCTGATCGTTCGAGCAATTCCGCAAGACTGACCTGCTCGATATCCGATTTGTTGGGGGTGCTTGTGCGACGCACCGCAATAACACGCATGCCGAATGCCCGCGCGGCTTCGGCGACTCCGTTGCCGAGCGAGCCCAGGCCGACGACCCCGAGGGTTTTGCCGCGTAATTCTCTGGTCGGGAAATCGAGCAGACAAAATTGCGCACTTGTTGACCATTTTTTTTCGCGCAGTAACTGATCGTATTCACGGAGATGATTTGTTAACGCGAGAATCAACGCAAAAACATGTTGCACGACTGATGGCGTGCAGTAATCCTGGATATTGCAAACGGCTATTTGGAGCATTTTCGCGCGGGCCAAAGCGATATTGTCCGTACCCGTCGCTGCCAGGCAGATCAGTTTCAGTGAACCGGCTCCGGTTAGAACTTTTTCATCGAGCCTGACTTTATTGACGATGACGATCTCAGCATTAGAAATTCGCTCGGCAACGCGCTCAGTATCGGTTTCCGGAAAAAACCGTAAGTCAGGCAGTTGCGTCGTCAACGGCGAAATATCGATGTCTTCCGGGCCGATTGTGTTGAAATCGAGGAAGGCCGCCCTCATCAACCCGATTCCTGGAGACCCCTGGTGATACCGTTGATGCTGGCCACCAACGTATTGAACAGTGCCTCATCCTGGCGTTCGCCTTCACGCCATCGGCGCAGCAGATCAACCTGCAGCAGGCTGATAGGGTCCACATACGGATTACGGAGACGGATAGATCGTCGAAAAGTATTCTGACGCTCCAGCAGAACCTGTTGCTTCTTGATTGAAAGAATTTGCTCAACAGTGAGCGCGAATTCTGCACGCATCAGCGGGAAAAATTGTTCGTGTAAATCGCCGGCCAACGCCGAGTATCGTGTAGCGATATTTAAATCGGTCTTGGCGAGCACCATTTCTACGTCATAGAGTAACGCCCGAAAGAAATACCACGATTCGGTCATTTCCTGAACGGCGGGTAAACCGAACCAATCCACGGCTTGAGCGAGCCCGGATCCGAATCCGAACCAACCGGGCAGAATATGACGACTCTGCGTCCATGCATGGTCCCAGGGCGTTGAGCGAAGATCATCGACGCCATGCGATTCCGTCGAGAGGTCGGGACGCATTCCGATTTGCATGCGTTCTATGACATCGACCGGGGTTGCGAGTCTGAAATATTGGTAAAAATCGGGGGAGCTGTTGATCAGTGACCGGTAACGATCCCTGCTGGTTTTCGCGATGATTTCCATCAGTTCGTGCCACTCGCCGGTTTCCTTCGAGATTTCCTCTCTCGGCAGAGCTGAGGTTACAGCCACGGAACCGATGGTCTGTTCCAGGGTTCGAAGCGCGATGCCCCGGACGCCAAATTTCGCATTGACCAATTCGCCCTGTTCGGTTGCCCGCAGCCGTCCCCGAATTGCTCCGGTCGGAGATCCCAGAACTGCTGCATGCGTTCTGCCGGCTCCCCGACTGATCGTTCCACCGCGACCGTGAAACAAAGTCATGTCGATACCCGCGTAGTCCATCGTTTTGACGAGGTCGGACTGAGCCTGATGCAGTGACCATCGAGCCGAGGCCAGTCCGCCGTCCTTGTTGCTGTCGGAATAGCTCAACATGATGGTCTGCAGCTTATTTCTCTGTTCGAGGTGTGCGCTGTAAGCCTTGTCCGCCAGCAAAAGCTTCATCGTGTTTGCGCAGTCCGTCAGGTCCTCGACGGTCTCGAAATAGGGCGCAATGTCGAGCGGAACCGAACCATCCTTGCGACGCAACTCAGCCCAGCGGGCCAGTAACAGCACGGACAGCACGTCATCAACCCCGTGCGCCAGGCTGATAATGTAAGGGCCGATTGAATTCTGACCGTATCGGCGACGGCAGAAAGCAATGGCCTGAAAGACCGCAAGCGTGCGCTTGGCATTATTGTCCGGTTCAACCGCCGGAGATTCATTGCGTTCCAGTGCGGTCTGGATGCGAAGCGTTCGAAACTCCGCCGGCTGATTCAGCCAGTTTTCTTCACCAAGACAATGGCCCACGACTTTTCGATTTACCAAAGCGCTCTGTCGAATATCGAGCGTCAGAAAATGAAATCCGAACGTTTCCAGCCGGCGAATCAGGCGCCGTGTCGAATGAAGACCCGCATGCTGGCCATTGTTTTGCTTCAGGCTGTCCGCGATCAGTTGAAGGTCTTCAAGAAATTCATTCGCCGATTCATAGGGATAAGCGTCGTCGTCATAGGTGGATTGCAATCGCTTGGTGATCAGTATCAGGAAAGTCCGATACGGCATCTCCCGGTAACGCAGCGGAACAGAGCCCGCTACATTAGGAAATTGAGTCGTATATCTGCGGATACGCTCCATGACATTATCCGATACCGATATTCGGCTGGTGCTCTGACTTAGCTTTTCAGATAACTCCCGGCATTCGTGATAATAGGTATCCAGAATCAGAGATCTTTGGCGCGCGAGAGTTTCACGGATTGTTCGACCGGTTGTATCGGGTCTGCTTTCGATATCACCGCCGATCCACGACCCGAAGCTTACAATGGACGGTAGCGGAATGTCCGCTGCATCCTCGCCATAGGCTAATTGCAGCGCATCTGCGAGACTTTCATAAAGCGGCGGAATAGCTCTGTAAATAACGTCGGTCAGAAAGAACAGGACGTGCTCCAGTTCGTCGAAAACCGTCCTGATTTCATGCGGGGACTCTTCGGTTTGCCAGATCGTCGTGATATCGGCGCGAATCCCCTCAAAGCACGCCTTGATTTCCTGAGGAGTCAAAGCGGGGTTCTGGATGTCAATCAGCCGGCGAATTATATTTTGCTGCTTACGCAGGATAGTCCGCCGGGTAGGCTCCAGATTGTCTGCGGTAAAAACTGGCTCGATATGCAAGGATTTGAGCAGACTCTGAATACCGTCGAGGTCCAGACCGCTGTCCTTAATCCGGAAAACCGATTCCTCAATGCTGCCCGGCTGGCGGGTTGAAGTGTCTTTCAGATAGTCTCGCCGCCGGCGAATTCGATGAACCAGTTCGGCCGTGTTGACGACCTGGAAATAAGTTGAAAAAGCGCGCACGAAATTGCGTGCGGAGTCGGGCGACAGAGATCGAACTAATGTTTCCAGGCGCTGTCCCGCCTCGCGGTCACCCTCCCGTCGATCGATCGCAGCGCGACGGGCCGACTCAACGACATCGTAAATTTCTAATCCGCATTGTTCCTTGAGCACCTCGCCGACTATTGCGCCCAATGTGTGCACATCATGTCGCAACCCGGCGTCCTTTTCCTGGAATTCGATATCACTGCGTTTCTCAGTCGGGCGTGCTGTAGGGTGTAATCCCGTGGCTTCGGTCGGATTCCTGGCGGACATGGCGGCTGTGTCTGGGGGTTTCAGGTTCGTTGATAAAACGAGAGTGTGTTTGGGACTTGGCCCAGGAGTTCGGGACCATAAATCTTAAAACCGATGCAGCCCGGATGGAAGCACTTGAGGAATATCTGATTCATTAGAGGTATCCTTTGCGTCGTATTGTACGCCCAGCTATTGAGTTGGATAAGGGTTAATGTTGCCTGAGCTTCCTGATCCACACGCCATTGTTGTCATATTGCTGACAGCCTTGGCGATGTTTTTGTTCGCCAAAGACCGGATACCGCTTGAGACGACCGGTCTCGGGGTTCTGCTGCTCCTGGTATTGATGTTCTATTTCTTCCCTTATCCAAATATTTATCCGACCAATTTTTTCGTAAATTTCGGTAACGAAGCGCTGGTCACCATATGTGCCTTGCTGATTGTCGGACGTGGCCTGGAAACGACGGGCGCGCTGCAGCCACTCGCGACTTTTATGTCCCGTCGCTGGTCGGAGAGACCGGGCCTGGCCCTGTTCATGACACTTGTCATCGGAGCGGGCTGCAGTGCATTCCTGAATAATACGCCTATTGTCGTGATGCTACTTCCGGTGCTCGTCGCCGTCTGCTTGAAAATAAGACGCCCGCCATCGAAAGTGCTGATGCCGATGGGCCTTGCCACGCTGATTGGCGGCATGGCGACGACGATCGGTACTTCAACGAATCTGCTCGTGGTCGGCATCGCCGCGGATCTGGGGCAGCGGCGATTCGAAATGTTTGATTTCACGCTGCCGGTGCTTTTTGCTGGCGGAGCCGGGCTATTGTTTCTATGGCTGGTCGCACCGCACCTGCTTCCGGAGCGCAAGCTTCTGATGTCCGACGCATCGCCGCGATTATTTAACGCGGTGCTGTATATCAATGAGGACAGTTTTGCCGCAGGAAAAACCCTGGCGGAATTACGCACCAAGACAGAAAACCGCATGCGTGTAGACCGTATTCAGAGAACGGAGACGCTATTCGTCGCTAAATTGCCGTCGGTAAAGTTACAGGCGGGAGATCGCCTCTATGTAAAAGACTCATCCGAGAGACTAAAAGAATTCGAGGGGATGTTGGGTGCGACTATGTATAACGTCAGTGATGGGGAGCATCCGATCAGTGATGAGACACCTCTCGCATCCGAAGGTCAGCAGCTCGCAGAGGTCGTTATTGCCCGTGGTTCGCCATTGCACAATCGCACCTTGAACGCGGCGCAGTTCAGTAGCCGGTTTGGTCTATTTGCACTCGCGATTCATCGTGCCCGTTCGGCAACAGATCTTGGCGGTGATCTCGGTGCAATCAGGTTGCGGGCCGGTGATGTGCTTTTGGTGCAAGGTGCGCGGGACGCGATACAGGAATTGCGCGACCGCGGGTCAATGCTGGTTCTGGATGCGACGACCGATCTGCCGCATACGAAACGCGCACCTGTGGCGCTGTGGATCATAATTGGCGTGGTGGCGTTTGCCGCCACCGGAATCTTGCCGATTTCGATAAGCGCGCTTTGCGGCGTGGCGCTGATGTTGTTGACCGGTTGTCTGCAATGGCGTGACGCCGCCGATGCATTAAACATTCCGGTGATTATGCTTATCGTCGCAAGTTTGTCTCTCGGTTCTGCATTAATGGATACCGGCGGTGCTGAATTTATTGCGCAGCTATTCGTGTTTGTGACCCAACCGCTGCCAACACCGATGATTCTCAGTGGGCTTATACTGCTGATGACGATCTTGACTAATGTAGTATCGAATAATGCGGCGGCCGTAATTGGCACACCGGTCGCCATCAGCATTGCTCAGCAGCTGCAGGCACCGGTCGAACCATTCATTCTTGCCGTGATTTTCGGGGCGAACATGAGTTTTGCGACTCCGATCGGATATCACACGAACCTGTTGATCATGAGCGCCGGCGGGTACAAGTTCTCGGATTTCATGCGTGTCGGTATTCCGCTGACTTTGGTCATGTGGCTGGCATTCACCGTAATTATGCCGATTCTTTACTCACTATAGACCAGGTCCTTGACGATCCGGTATACAGCGGTAATACTTGCGCCCATGAAAAATTTCGCCGGCAACACGAATTGGTGGTGGACCTTCTCTACGGAGAGGGTTGTCGGCTAGCGCATCACGATTGAATAGCTAACAAGCCCATCTCCGCATCGCGGTGGTGGGTTTTTTTATGTGTGAGTATTTTATGGAACCGCCTTTTGATATTAGCGCAGACCTGGATACGCCGGTTTCGACGTATCTGAAGCTGGGGCCGTTGCAGCCGCGTTATCTGTTGGAAAGCGTGGAAGGCGGCGCACACCTTGCGAGATATTCCTTTCTCGGGTTTGGTGATGCGCTGAACTTCCGCCTCGACAATTCGGGCATGCAGGTCAATGGGAAAAAGTTTCCCCAGCCAGAGGGTGCCGCAGAGCTACTCGACGCGCTTAGGAGCGTGTTGGCGGAAACTCCGAAACTGATGCCAGAGGTTCCCGAGTTGCCGTTTTCCGGCGGCTTGGTCGGCTTCGCCGGCTACGATCTGGTGCGTTATTTCGAACGCCTCGAAAATCTCCCACAAGGATCTGCAATTCCGGAGGCGCCAGAAGCGGCGTACATGGCAACGGATTCGTTACTCGTTTTCGATCACCTGACCCGTCGGATTGCGCTGTTGCACGCCGGTGGCGATGCGGACAGACAGCGTTTGCGGGCTGAAGTTGTTCGCATGCTGCGAGGGCCTTTGCCACCCGCGCGAGCGAAGGCAAGTTATTCGACGCCGGTGCAAAGCCTGACGCAGGATGAATTCATGCATGCCGTCGAAAAGAGCAAGGACTACATCACGCAGGGTGAGATTTACCAGATCGTGCTTTCAGTCCGATTCTCGGGTGAGCAGCAGCTATCGCCGTTCGAGACCTACCGCGCGATGCGCCTGTTGAATCCATCTCCGTACATGTTTTTTTGTGATCATGGTGACCTGCAGATTGTCGGGTCGTCCCCGGAGGCGTTGGTCAAGTTGCATCGGGGTCTGGCGTCGCTACGGCCGATTGCCGGGACACGGCCGCGAGGCGCGGACCAGGCAGAGGATCTTGCCAACGAGCAATCACTGCTCGCGGATGCAAAAGAAAATGCGGAACACGTCATGCTCGTCGATCTGGCTCGTAACGATCTGGGTCGTGTAGCGGCAGCGGGTTCCGTTCATGTGAACCCGTACCGGTCGATCGAAAGATATAGCCATGTAATGCATATCGTCAGCGGCGTGCAGGGGAAAGCTCGCGCAGGATAAAGATGCATTTGATCTGTTTGCCGCGGCTTTTCCGGCTGGCACGTTGGTCGGCGCCCCTAAGGTGCGAGCGATGCAGCTCATCGATGAGATGGAACCGGTGCAGCGTGGCATTTACGCCGGCACGGTTGGCTATTTCGGCAACGGCGGCGACATGGATCATGCTATTGCAATACGCACCCTGGTGTTCAGCGAAAACACCTATAGTTATCAGGCCGGCGCTGGCATCGTTGCTGACAGCGTGCCGTTGAATGAATACAACGAAGCACTTGCCAAGAGCGCAATACTCAGGCGCGCGCTGGCCATTGCGGAGGAAGGGCTGTGAAACCTCGTCTGCTGTTAATCGATAATTACGATTCATTTACATATAACCTGGTTCAGGCGTTTCTCGTCCTCGGTGCGGAAGTGAATGTGTATCGTAATGATGAGATATCCGTCGATGATGCATTGAAACTCGATCCCACGCATTTATGCATCTCGCCAGGTCCCGGACGTCCTGAAGATGCCGGCGTGTCGTTACAGATGATCGCGGCCTTCGAGACACGGGGGCCAATTCTCGGGGTTTGCCTGGGGCACCAGAGTCTCGTCAGTCATTTCGGTGGCCGCATTGTTTCAGCCGAACGCCTGATGCATGGAAAAACTTCGATGATTCACCATGATGGCAAGGGTGTTTACCGGGGTTTGAGTGAACCGTTTGAGGCCGGGCGTTATCATTCCCTGGCCGCCGAGCATCAAAGCCTGCCATCTGTCCTGGAGATATCGGCACGCACCGAGCGAGACGAGATCATGGGTGTTCGACATCATGACCTGCCGATCGAAGGTGTCCAGTTTCATCCCGAGAGTATTCTGACACCCGAAGGCGATGACCTGATGAAGAATTTTCTGGCGATTCGGGAACGTTAATACGAGACACGTCATGACTGCTGATGCCACAGCGATACTCGACCGTCTGCTGAATCGCGACAACCTGACGGAAAACGAGGCAGGTGATTTGATGCAGCTGTTAACGGACGAGACCCTGCCGCAGGCCATGAGTGGAGCATTGTTAATCGCGCTGCGCGCCAAGAGTGAGACAGCCGAAGAGGTCAGAGGTTTCGCCAAGGCGATGCGGAAATTGGCCAGAAAGACCCGCATCCCGACTGGGATCGTTGCAGCCGACATCGTCGGAACGGGCGGTGATGGTTCAGGCAGTCTGAATATCTCGACCGGCACCGCGTTGCTGGCCGCGGGTTGTGGCGTGCCAATTGTCAAGCACGGCAACCGATCGGTGTCCTCGAAATCCGGAAGCGCCGACGTGCTTGAGGCCATGGGAGTGCCATTACCCGCCGATCCGGCCACGGCGATGAAATGTCTGTCTGAGTGTGGTTTCGCATTTTTGTTCGCGCCTTTCTTCCATCCCGCGATGAAAGCTATCGCGCCGGTACGTGGGGCGATGGGCGTGCGCACCGTATTTAATATTCTGGGTCCGTTGACGAATCCGGCGGCGCCGCCGTTTACATTGATTGGCGCGTTTGATCTGTCGACGGCAAGGCTCATGGCTGAAACTTTGATGGGAATGGATATGGAGCGTGCCTTTGTCGTTCATGGGGAGCCGGGATGGGACGAGGCGACACCAGTGGGTTGCTTCACTCTGTTCGATGTTACGCCGGGGCAGATTTCTGAATCTGAGCGCGACCCACTGGATTATGGAATACCCCGGTGTACACCGGACGATCTGGTCGGAGGCGATGCGGCATTTAATGCGAAAGCATTGGAGGCGGTACTGTCGGGCACGGACACCGGGCCGCATCGGGACGCATTGGTATTGGGTGCCGGACTGGTGTTGGAGTTGACCGGTAATGTGAAAGGGCTTGAAGACGGAATTGCACGGGCCCACTCGGCGATCGATTCGGGCGCGGCCGCCACGGTTTTGCAGCAATTGAGTGACTTTGGCAGCCGATAATGACTACCGATTTTTTGACACGAATGGCGGATTCGAGCCGGCAAAGGCTGCAAGATTCGAGAGCGCGTTGCGACGAAACGAGTCTGCGGGACCGAGCGGAAAGCCGCCCCCCGGCCGCGCTGTTGAATTTATCCAGTCAGGGATTCGACCTGATCGCCGAAGTAAAACGCCGGTCACCATCGATGGGGGTGTTGGCCGACGACGCGGTATCTCCGGTCGAGCAGGCGCGTCGATACGCCGATGCCGGCGCTGCTACCCTTTCGATATTGACCGAGCCGACCCAGTTCTCGGGTGAGCTTGCACATCTTGAGCAGGTGGCCGAGGCGATACCGCAAATCCCGGCAATGCGCAAGGATTTCCTGGTGTCGCCGTACCAGGTTTTTGAAGCGCGCGCCGCCGGCGCCGGCGGCGTCCTGCTGATCGCGGCCCTGTTGAGTGCCGCGGAACTTCGTGAAATGTTATTGACGACATTGGAGTTGGGTATGTTTGCGTTGGTGGAAGCGTTTGATTCTGCTGATCTGCAGGTTTGCCTGCCGGTTATGCATGCAATCGGTTCTACGGACGGTGATAAGGACAGTGACCAGTACGGCGACGCACGAGGCAACGGCAATTGCCGAATGCTGATTGGCATCAATTGCCGGGATTTGAGAACACTTGAAGTCGATTTTCCTCGCTTCGAAACGCTGGCGGATCAATTGCCGGCTACACTGCCATGGGTCGCCGAAAGCGGCGTGCAGACCGTCGAGCAAGTGCGCCATGTCGCGGGCCTGGGTTATCGGCTGGCGCTGGTCGGCACCGCGTTAATGCGTTCAGTCGATCCATCGGCCGCGGCCGCGGAGCTCATTTCAGCGGGCCGTGGTAACGCGGGGCGTTAATCGATACTCATGTCAATTTGGATCAAAATTTGTGGATTGACGTCGATCGACGCCGTCGAAGCCGCCGTGCAGGCCGGGGCCGACGCGATCGGTTTCGTATTTGCCGAGTCGCCGAGAAAAGTTTCGGTCAGATGGGCGCGGGAGTTGACTCGGGATGTTCCATCCAGGGTCGGCCGCGTTGCTGTCATGCGCCACCCGACGCAGGAGGCGTGGGCGGAAGTCGCGCTGGGCTTCGAGCCCGATTGGTTGCAGACGGACGCTGAGGATTTTGCAAATCTGCAAATCGGATCTGAAGTCCGGCGGCTTCCGGTTTATCGTGATAAACCGGACCTTGAGATCGACGCGGTCGTAACCCAGCAGCACATACTGTTTGAAGGCCCGGTCAGCGGACAGGCACAGCAGGTGGACTGGATACGCGCCAAATCACTGGCTGGCGTGACGCAGCTGGTGCTGGCGGGGGGTCTCGACGCACGGAACGTTGGGGACGCGATTCGACAAGTGCATCCCTGGGGTGTCGATGTCAGTAGCGGCGTCGAACGGTCACGCGGTCAGAAGGATTCGGAGAAAATTGCGGCGTTTATTGGCGCCGTAAGAGAAATGGAGTGCAGCGATGCAGGTTGAATTGGATGAGGCCGAAAGCAAGGCGCTTTTGACGCGTCTTCTGGGCGGTAAGTTGCCTGATGAACACGGCCGTTTTGGTCCGTTCGGCGGCCGTTATGCGCCGGAGACCCTGGTGCCGGCGTTGCAGCGGCTCGAAGAGGGTGTTGATCAATTCCTGAAGTCACCGGAATTCATTGCCGAACTCAATCGGGAACTGGAACAATGGGTGGGTCGGCCGACACCTCTGACTCCTGCGCGAAGGTTATCCGAAAGATGGGGTGCGGAAATCTTTTTAAAGCGTGAAGACCTGGCTCATACCGGCGCACACAAAATTAACAATGCGATCGGCCAGGCGTTGCTCGCGAGCAAGCTCGGCGCAAAGCGCGTCATTGCAGAAACCGGCGCTGGACAGCACGGCGTAGCGACGGCCGCTGCCTGCGCTCGCGTTGGCATTCCGTGTATCGTCTATATGGGTGCGGTCGATATCGAGCGTCAGGCACCCAATGTCGATCGTATGCATCAGCTCGGCGCCGAAGTGGTTTCCGTGGAAAGTGGTGACAAAACATTGCGCGCTGCGATCGATGAGGCGTTTCGCGACTGGGTTGCCGATCCCGAAGGGAGTTACTATCTGCTCGGCTCGGCGGTGGGGCCACATCCTTATCCGTTCCTCGTGCGTGAACTGCAGTCGGTGATCGGGCGGGAGGCCAGACGCCAGATCATTGAATTGTCGGGAAGATTGCCGGATGCGGCGATCGCCTGCGTTGGCGGAGGCTCTAATGCGATCGGGCTTTTTCACCCGTTTCTTGGCGATGACAGTGTTGAACTGATCGGAATCGAAGCGGGCGGACGGGGTTCCGGACTCGGAGAAAATTCGGCCACCTTGGCCACGGGAACGCCGGGTGTATTACATGGGTGTTATTCGATCCTGTTGCAAGATGCCGATGGTCAGGTTCAGGAGACGCATTCGATTTCGGCCGGGCTCGATTATCCCGGCGTCGGTCCCGAACACGCGCTGTTAAAAACCGTGGGCCGCGTGGTCTATCATTCCGCGACGGATGCCGAGGCCCTCGATGCGGTTCAGGAATGTTGTGCGGCAGAGGGCATTTTACCTGCGCTCGAATCCGCCCATGCATTGGTGGGTGCACGCCGCTGGGCGCAGAAGAATCCAGGCAAAAGAATTCTGGTCGGTCTGTCGGGACGCGGCGATAAAGACATGCCGACGCTGACTAAAGAGATTCATGCTGATCCCGTTGGAACATAAACCCCGTTGGAATATCGACAAAGTGGAACCCCATAAAAAAATTAGTGCAGCCCTGACGAGGGCCACCGATGAAGGTCGCGTCGGGCTGGTACCGTTTATCACGGCGGGCTACCCCGAAAAAGACCGGTTTATCGATACACTGCGAAAAGTAGCCGCTCATGCCGACGTCGTTGAAGTCGGTGTTCCGTTTTCAGACCCGATGGCGGATGGCGTGACGATTCAGCGCGCGAGTCACATAGCGATTTCGAACGGCGTCAGTTTGCGCTGGATATTGACAGAGCTGACGTCAGCGGGCGATCTGGGTGTTCCGATCATCCTGATGAGTTACCTGAACCCTTTGCTGGCGTTTGGCTACGTGGAGCTGGCCGAGGCCTGTGCCGCGGCGGGTGTGTGTGGTTTTATCGTGCCCGACCTGCCGCTGGAGGAAGGTCACGATCTGCGCGAGGCGATGGAGGCCAAGGGTATCGCCCTGATTCAACTCGTGACCCCTGCGACGCCTGAGGATCGAATGGCGCGACTGTGTGCGGCGAGCCGAGGGTTCGTCTATGCGGTAACGATCAAGGGCATAACGGGCGGCGCTACGGCGTTGCCGCCGGAGGTGCCGGCCTATCTGGATAAGGTCAAGTCTTTCGCTGAAATACCTGTCTGCGCCGGATTCGGCGTGCGTGAGGCCGCCCAGGTCGCAGAACTCGGCGCTCATGCAGACGGCGTCATCGTGGGTTCCGCATTGGTAGAACAGCTCGAGGCGGGTCACGACCCAGTGGATTTTCTGCGCTCATTGATCGGCAAATAATCCCGGGGCGTAGTCCCGGGGCATTATCTGATCGTCGATCCCCGGATTCAAAACCTGGCTTGGCGTTTTATGTAGCCGGGGGTTTGGGGCGTCCAAGATACATCGCACTCAGTCCGGCCGCGGAGACCAGCCATCCGAGCCACGAGGGTTGGGCATCCAGGCCAATCAGCACTGCGCCGGCCACGAAAGCCGCAGCACCTGTGATTACGAGGAACTGCTGCCGGCTGCGACGATAAATCGTATCCTGATCCGGAATCGGCAGCTTTCCTTCGGTTTCCATGGCCTGATCCATCAAGCGCCGCGCCACGGCCGGCAGCCGTTCAAGCGTGTAGCGAACCTCGGGCAGGTCTTTCCATATTCTTTCCAACGTCGCCTTCGGACCCGTCTGCGCGGTAGTCCACTTCTGCAATACCGGTTGTCCGGTTTTCCACAGATCCAGGTCCGGATAAAGCTCACGCCCGAGTCCTTCGATTTGCACCAGCGTTTTCTGCAGCAAAATCAACTGCGGCTGAACCTCCATGTTGAAACGCCGGGCAACCTGAAACAGGCGTATCAGCACCTGACCGAAGGAAATATCTTTGAGTGGCTTGTTGAAAATCGGTTCACAAACCGTGCGAATCGCGGATTCGAATTCATCGACCCGGGTACCGGCCGGAACCCACCCTGAATCCACATGCAATTGAGCAACGCGATGATAGTCTCTGTCGAAGAACGCCAGAAAATTCTCTGCCAGATAACGGCGGTCACGGTCTTCAAGCGTTCCGACGATTCCAAAGTCGACGGCCGCATAGCGGGGGTTCGAAGGGTCATCGACCTGGACGAAGATATTTCCGGGATGCATGTCCGCATGAAAGAAGTTATCTCGAAATACCTGGGTAAAAAATATTTCGACACCATTCGCGGCGAGTTTCTGAAAGTTTGTTCCACAACTGCGCAGGCTATCCATATCGCTGATCGGTATGCCATGAATGCGCTCCATAACCATAACCCCGGCGCGGCAAAAATCCCAATAAATTTTTGGCACATAAATTTGCGATGATCCACGGAAGTTGCGGCGAAGCTGTGCGGCGTTGGCCGCTTCACGCATCAAGTCCAGTTCATTCAGCACTGTCTTTTCGTATTCCGCCACGACCTCGAGGGGGCGAAGTCGCCGGCCATCGATCCAATAGCGTTGCGCGAGACGGGCGACAAAAAACAGGGTTTGGATATCCCGCTGTACTTCTTCCAGCACCTTCGGCCGCAGAATCTTGACGATTACTTCTTCGCCGGAATGCAGGCGCGCAACGTGCACCTGCGCAATCGACGCGGCCGCCAGCGCCTCCGGGTCGAATTCCGCGAATACCTGCGCGGCGGGCTGGCCGTAGGCCGCTTCGACGGCTTCCAGCGCTTTGTCCGCCGAGAAAGGAGGAACCTGATCCTGAAGTTTTGCGAGTTCCTGGCCGATGTCAGCCGGCAGCAGGTCCTGGCGGGTCGAAACGGACTGGCCGAACTTCACATAGATGGGGCCTAGTTCCTCGAGCGCTTCGCGGATTCGGATACCCCGCGGTTTGGTGGAGCGTCGACTGATCCAGACAAAGGGTGAAAAATAAAAAAGAAATCTAACCGGCCGGAACAGGTGTGCCGATGTTATGAGGTCGTCCAACCCGTGTCTGACCAATATGCGCTGTATATCGATCAGACGAAACAGTAATCGTAAGCGGCTCATGGAAATGATTTTCTAATACTTGTATCCCATGTGGAGTGCGACGATTCCCCCGCTAAGATTGAAATAGTGGCTGTCCTCGAGTCCTGCCTGTGTTATCAGGTCGAGCATATCTTCCTGATCAGGGTGCATTCGAATTGATTCGGCCAGGTACTGGTAGCTTTCCGAATCCCCGGCCACGAGTTCACCAAGAATCGGCAATACGTTGAAAGAATAAAAATCGTAAATGGGCTCGATGAATTTCAGCACCGGCTTCGAAAACTCGAGAACCAATAGCCGGCCGCCGGGCTTGAGCGCCCGTGTCATGGAGCTCAGGGCGGCCGATTTGTCCGTTACATTTCGCAGCCCGAAGCCGATCGTAATGCAATGGAAGCAGTCATCGCGGAACGGTAAATTTTCGGCATCCGCCTGGGCCAGGGCGATATTGCCGACAATACCCTTGTCTATAAGATTTCGCCGGCCCTGCTCCAGCATGCTGCCATTGATGTCGGTCAGGCACACCATCCCCGATGGCCCGACTTGCCGGCTCATACCGGCTGCAAGATCCCCGGTTCCACCGGCAACATCGAGCGCCCGGTCACCGGGCCGAAGCCCCGTTTTGTTAAGGGCAAAATTTTTCCAGAACCGATGCAGACCGCCAGACATCAGGTCGTTCATTAGATCGTAATTCGACGCGACCGAATCGAACACATCGCGTACACGCCCGGCCTTCGAACCTGCAGATACGGTTTCGAACCCGAAATGAGTGGTGTTTGAATCGCGGTCAGTCACCGTCCAATAATACTCACTAACAGGCGGTGAATTACAGAATATATCGACTGAGGTCTTCGTCTTTGAGCAGTTCCCCGAGATGTTCGTCAACGTAGGCTGCATCGACAACCACCGATTGTCCGCCTCGGTCAGATGCTTCAAACGAGATGACCTCCAGCAAGCGTTCGAGCACTGTGTGGAGCCGGCGAGCACCGATATTTTCGGTTTGCTCATTGACCCGGAATGCGACCTCGGCGATCCGGCCGACGCCAGTCTCATCGAAGCTAAGCTCAACACCTTCTGTCGCGAGCAACGCCTGGTATTGTTCCGTTAACGATGCGTGGGGTTCGGTCAAAATGCGTACGAAATCATTGGCAGTCAGCGCATCCAGTTCCACCCGAATCGGAAACCGGCCCTGCAGTTCGGGGATAAGGTCCGATGGTTTTGAGGTATGAAAAGCGCCCGATGCGATAAACAGAATATGATCAGTTTTGACCATGCCGAACTTCGTCGTGACGGTGCAGCCCTCGACCAGCGGCAACAGGTCTCGCTGTACACCCTCTCGTGATACATCTGCCCCGACAGCATCCGAGCGGCGGGTTACTTTATCGAGTTCATCGAGGAATACGATGCCATTTTGCTCGACGTTGTTGACAGCTTGAATTTTTATTTCTTCGTCATCGATCATTTTTGCCGCTTCTTCCTCGACCAGCATTTTCAATGCGTCTTTAATTTTTAGTTTGCGAGATCGTTTTCTCGTTCCGGCCAAATTTTGAAACATGCCTTGTAACTGGCTGGTCATTTCTTCCATGCCCGGTGGCGTCATTATCTCGACCCCGATTGAAGCGACCTGTAATTCGAGTTCTATCTCCTTGTCATTCAGCTTCCCCTCCCGCAGCATTTTGCGAAATTTCTGCCGGGTATCAGATGGAGTGCTGGCCGCGTCGGAATCCGGTTTTTCATGGGGCATCGGCAATAACGCATCCAGAATCCTGTCTTCTGCGAGGTCTTCGGCACGATGCCGAACTTTCTGCATTTCGGTCTCACGCGTGAGTTTGAACGATACGTCGGTCAAATCCTTGATAATGCTGTCGACTTCCCGGCCGACGTAGCCGACTTCAGTAAACTTGGTCGCTTCAACTTTGATGAAGGGCGCTTGCGCGAGGTTTGCCAGTCGACGGGCCACTTCCGTCTTGCCGACGCCTGTCGGGCCCATCATCAGGATATTTTTGGGCGTGATTTCGTTTCGCAGGTTTTCATCGACCTGCATGCGCCGCCACCGATTCCGCAGTGCGATTGCAACGGCACGTTTGGCGTGATCCTGACCGACGATATGCTTGTCGAGTTCCTGGGTGATTTCTCGTGGGGTCATTTGAGACATGGAGTTACTCCGCGGCGAGCGTTTCGATGACGATGTTGTCGTTGGTGTAAATACAAATCGCTGCGGAAATCTCCAGCGCTTTTTGCACGATTTCACTGGCCCCGAGTTCTGTATTTTCGAGCAATGCTCGCGCGGCCGATTGGGCATAAGGACCACCGGAACCGATCGCCATCAGGTCGTCCTCTGGCTCGATGACGTCGCCGTTCCCGGAGATAATCAGCGAAGTCTCATTGTCCGCGACGCAGAGCAGTGCTTCGAGCCTTCGCAGGCGCCGGTCCGTACGCCAGTCTTTAGCAAGCTCGATCGCTGCACGGGTGAGGTTCCCATACCGCTCCAGCTTGCCTTCGAAAAGTTCGAATAGTGTGAAGGCATCGGCTGTTCCCCCCGCGAAGCCCGCCAGCACCTGGTCATCGGCCAGCCGACGGACTTTACGCGCGTTGCCTTTCATGATGGTGTTGGACAGACTGACTTGACCGTCGCCGCCGATGGCAACGATGCTGTTTCTTCTGACTGACACGATGGTCGTGCCTCTGAATTGTTCCATGGCAGATTCCTTCGAGCCCCAAAAATCCTGATCGGGGCAATTACATTTAGCGCCTGTTAAGACTTTGTGATCTCGATCTTCGAATTATCCCGGCGCTTGTTGCGGACCCTCATCGGTGTCAGCACGATTGCCGTTTCGGCCATCTGTTACTTTTTTTGTCTCCGTGCCCTGATTCTTGCCCTGGGATGCGCTTCATCATATATCTGGGCAAGATGCTGAAAATCAAGGTGAGTATAGATTTGTGTCGTGCTGATGTCCGCATGTCCGAGCAATTCCTGGACCGCCCGGAGGTCGCGGCTGGACTCCATCAGGTGAGTCGCGAAGCTATGCCGGAACAGGTGTGGATAGACGCGCTGCGGTATTCCGGCTTTGAGAGCCCAGTGATGAACCCGATTCTGCACGGTACGGGGGCTGATTCGTCGCCCCCGAACGCCTATGAACAGGGCCTTTTCTTCACCCACCACCAGTTCCAAACGAATCCGTAACCATTGGCTAATAGCGGTTCTGGCCATCCTGCCGACAGGGATAAGGCGGGTCTTGTTGCCCTTGCCGGTGACTCTAATCATTGCGTCGTCGAGATCGACATCCTCCGGATTGAGATTTACGAGCTCCGCCAGACGCAAACCAGAAGAGTAAAGGAGCTCGAGCATCGCGCGATCCCGGACCGTCACCGGATCGTCGCCCTGGATCTGGAGCAGGCGCGCCATTTGATCGACGTCCAGCGTATTCGGAAGTTTGCGGGGCACCTGCGGCGCTGAAATATCCGTCGCCGGGTTCCGGGCGATATCCCCTTCACGTATCAGGTAATTCATGAAGCCGCGTATTCCGGACAGGCGTCGTTGGATACTACGCGGGCTCAAGCCGGCGGCATGTGAAGAAGCAGCGAAGCCGCGCACGTGATGAGATTTAAGGTCTTGCCAACGTAACACGTCGTTGGCATCGCAATATTCGGTCAGGCAATCCAGATCACGCCGGTAGCTGGTTATCGTATGGATGGACAGGCGGCGTTCAAGGCGCAAATGGTCCAGGAATCTTTCTACGAGCCGCAGTTGGGGTTCGTTCATCGGCTACCGGCCGTGTGACGCGAGTACTTAATCCATTTTGAGGACGCAGGCGACCAACTCGCCCAGCCGGGTCAGAAAATCAATACTTTTGCCCGGATGGAAATGATCGGCACTGCGGCTGCCGATGGCCAGGAAGCCCAGGTCTGATTTGGAACCCAACGGAATTAATGCGACAGACCCGATCTCGATGTTGTCCGTCCCGAAAAGAAAATCTCGCTGGGTATCCCTTACCGTGCCGCATCGGGCGGTACTCGCTTTAAGGAAGGTCTTGAACGGGCCCAGCGCCGGATCGTCGCGCTTTATCAGTCGCAAAAACTGACCTTCATAATCCGTTGCGTTCCCTGCATCGTCGAACAGGACCAGCATCGCCTGGTCGGCACCGAAAGCGATGAGCAATTGCCGCTCTAATACATCCGCGACTTCGTCACGACGGTTTGCGTCACGACTGCCGGTACCGAACAACAGAAGGGCAAGCGAATGAATCTTTTCGGCCAGGGCGTCATTGCCGCGGGCAACTTCAACGAGGTCCCGAAGCTTTTGCTCAAGGTTTTGATTCTGCTGACGCAGCACGGCAACTTGCCGTTCGACCAGGGATATTGCCGCACCACCGGTGCTGTGAGGGAGCTGCAACGTCGCTAAAAGTCCTGTATACCGTTCGAAGAAATCCGGATGTGCTTGCAGATAGTCTGCGATTCCATCCTCGTTGTTTTCAGCAATATCGGTTTTCGCCTGTTCGACAGTATTCATATCTGGACCGTTCCCTTGTATGCGGTGATAGCCTCACCGGTTAACCAAACCGGCGCCCCATGGCCCTCCCAGCGGACAATCAATTCGCCGCCGGGCAGTTCAACGGTAACGTTTTCATCTAATTGGCCGGATTGGCGACCGACAACAACCGCGGCACAAGCGCCCGTGCCGCAAGCTCTCGTTTCACCAACACCGCGTTCGAAAACCCGTAATCGAACATGGTCGGATGCGACAATTTGCATGAAGCCAATGTTAGCACGGTTTGGAAATCGGGCGTGGCTTTCAAGGAGCGGTCCGAGTTCCTGAACCGGAGCCTCAGCAACCGAATCAACCATGACAACCGCGTGCGGATTGCCAATTGATACGACACTGAGCGTGACGATTGTGTCGTCGATATCAAGATCGTAACTTTGTTGTTCTGTGTCGGCGGCGAACGGTATCCGGTCTGGCCGAAATTCCGGCACGCCCATCTCAATGGTCACTGTGCCATCGCTCTCGATGTCTGCGCGCGACGTCCCCCCGAGGTGTTCCAGAATCAATGATTGCGGCGTGTCTCCAGCGATAAGGCGCGCAATACAGCGCGCACCGTTCCCGCACTGCTCAACCTCGAGGCCGTCACTATTGAATACCCGGTAAAAAATGTCTGAGCCATTCGTTCTGCCGGGCTCCAGCCAGAGCAGCTGATCGAATCCAATGCCCGTATTGCGATTCGCCAATCGCCGAATCACCGCGATATCCGGCGGCTCAGCATCGTTCACCCGGAAGACCAGAAAATCGTTCCCCAAGGCATGCATTTTTGTGAACGGCATTTGCATCGGATTGCTCATGAGGGACGACCAAGGGGGACGGATTATATCGCCCACAATAAATCTCAACTTGTGTTTTGTTAAATGCGGGGCTAAGTTTACCGACTCGCTGCGAAGCAAGGAAAGACAATGCGTCACATCATGGTCCTTAATTCCAAGGGTGGCTGTGGAAAGAGCACGATCGCGACAAATCTGGCGAGTTACTACGCTACGCAGGGCAAAAAGGTTGCCCTCGTTGACTACGATCCCCAGGTTTCCGGCCTCGACTGGCTCGCGCGCCGACCCGCGAAATGTCCTGAAATCATTGGCCTCGAAGGTCACAAAGAGGGCATGACGCATTTGGCCAGAAACACCGACATCGTCATCGAGGACGCGCCGGCACGGTCTCATGGTCCTGAGCTGACCAAGCTCGTAAAACACGCGGAGACTATTATCGTACCCGTGTTGCCCTCGAGCATCGATATGCAGGCGGTCGTTAAGTTCTTGAATGAGCTAAATAAAGTGGGAAAGGTCGAGCGCAAGGAGGTTAAAATCGCCGTCGTTGCGAACCGGGTGCGCGAGTACACACTGATTTTCGAGCAGCTCGATGAATACCTCGAAAGTCTTCGAATTCCATATGTTGCGGCCTTCCGCGAGGCGCAGAATTATATTCGAGCGTACACGCGTGGTCTTGGCATTTTTGAGTTGCCGGAATATATCGCCTGGCCGGATTGGGAGCAATGGGATCCACTCATCGAGTGGCTGGATTCCCGGCGCTCGAAACCTGCTCCCAAGTCGTAGGCCGATAAAACCGATCCGCTGCTCCATGGGTAACGTCAGGTAATTAAGGATTGCTCGCCAGTCGGGGGACGCTGATTGATCCCGTATGGCTGAGTGTCAGACCCTTGGAAAAAGCCTCAGTAGCTGCCTGCGGGTCATCCAGTTTCAGCATCAGTTGACCGAGCTCGTGATAGGCGGCCGGTGAGGGCCGAATCGCGACACTGGATTCGAGATAACTGCGCGCTTTTCCCCACAGCTGATTGCGAATACACGCCCTTCCGGCGGCCAACAAAAGGCTCGCGTCTTCCGGGCGCTTGTTGAGCCAGAGTTCGATCTGACGAAGTTGTGCGGCGTTGTCGGGGGGGGGGCCATCTCGCCATAGAGCATGACCAGGCTGTCATTCCATTGCGTCTTCAATGTTTTGCGAATCGTTGTTTCGGCGAGACTTATCTCACCGCAGGTTACGAGAGCCTGAATTCGGGCGCGAATGAGTGGCATCGATTTGCGGAGTGAGCGAGGCAGGCCCTGCCAGCACTGTTCGATTTTCTCCTTATCGACACCTTCTACCGAAAGTTCATTCTCGAACGTCTCGATCGTCCATGTTTCCAATTGTTGCGGTGTCACGTTTTTTGCGCGGCGGAGGCCGGGTAGCAGCTCACTTAGTGCTCCCCAGCTCTGTTCGCGGTAACTCAGTTCGGCCAATAGCTTGAGTGCTTGCGGATGATCGGGATATTTCTCTCGAATTTGATTCAGGCTGGCCCGCGACTGTTCGTATTCCCCGTCTGCGAGTTGGAGTTCGGCTTGTGTCAAGAGGACTGCGTTTCGGGCTCCCGTATTTTGTTCGTAGGCAATTTTCAGCCAGTTATTCCGCCTTTCCCGATCTCCCTGCATTTGCGCGGTTCGTGCAGCGGCCAGGTAGTTCAGTAACGGCGACTCGCTGTTCGAAGCGCCTTTAGTCAGCAGACGCTCACCGCGTGCGAGTTTGCCCTCCGACAAAGCGATGAATCCCTGGGTGATTTGACGCGCGGATCTTTGAAACCGTGCACGGGCGGCCAACTCGCCCAGTTGCCGTGGCGCCTGCCAGATTCGGACGATCAGGCGCACTGCGATGTAGCCCAGAAAGAACAGCAGCAGCAGTATCGGGACCGACATTTCAATCGAATACCCACGAAAATTGATCAATACATAGCCGTTGTTTTCCATCATGAAATGGGTCGCCACGGAACCAACCATGAGGGCAAGAACGACTAACAAACCGAGTTTCATGGCGTATCGGTTTGCTGAATCTGCATTAGTAATGTCAGAGAGCCAGAAATATCGGGAATTGTCTGCGGCAATTCAGCTCCGAGTAGCTTGTTGACCGCATCCTGGGCGGCCTGGACGGCCGGCGTATCCGTATCGAAATAACCTTTCAGTCGATCGGCCACGGCTTGCAACGAATCGCGATACAAATCGGCCTCATTGCGAAGGATGGCGAGTTTTGCGGTTTGCAGTTCCAGATCGAGACTGCGAATCAGCATGGATTCACTGGCGTCGGACATGAGTGGCGTCACCGATTCTTCGTCGCGTTTCACCGTGATGATACTCATCAGCGCGTCAACGATAACCCGCCATGCCCGTTGCCAGCCGGATTCGGTGGTGTCTGTTTTCCCCCGGTCTCCGAAGTGATCTGGCGCATGATTGCCGAGAGGCAGCTCGTCGATTGATCGCGATAATGTGCCGAGCGTAATGATGATGCCTTCTGTATCCGGGCGCGGTACCGCGCGCAATGCCGCCCGCTCATCGTTCAGCTTTGAACGCACGCGGGTGAGGCCCGGATCTCCGAGGTCTCTGAGTTTCTCGTCGGCAAAGTCCAGCGCCTTTAAAGAGACATCGATATTACCGGCCAGGTTGAGCTGAACATTGGCCATCCTAAGGAGATATTCCACCTCTGCCAGCAGCCAGGTTGAGCGAGCATTGCTGGCCAGGCCGGGTAATGTCTCGAGTGTCCGCTCCACGTACTCTACGCGGGCGGGCAGATCGTTCAGCTGACCGTTGAATTGTGCCGACAGTCCCTGGAGCGCTGTATCCATTTCCCGGCTGTTGCTCGTTAACCGCTTCAGCGCCACGTTAGCGGTCTCCATATCGGCGCCGAACTCAGTCATTTGCGCGATCAGCCCGCCGCCGGAACGTTGTTCATTCCATTGATAGCCGGTACCAGCCGCGGCCAGCAACGCAATCAAGAATGCTGGCCAGGTGATCCAATGCGGGGGCCGGGTTTCGCCGGAGTGCTGCGGCTGGTTCGCTGTGTCGTCCGCTTGTGGGCCTTCGGCATCGGTTTCTGACACTTCCCCGGTATCGGGGCTGGATTCCGTTTTCGATGGAGCTATATCTGTTTGATTCATCGCTTGCATGCGGAGCGGTTGTCGGAGGCCTCATTCTGCCAGTCAACGGTATAAACCGCGACCGAAAATAATGGTGTCTGACACCATTATTTTCTGACCCCAGTTTCTCAGACGTTGTTTTTAAGGCCAGCCTTGACTGCAGAGACATGGCGACGACTGACCGGCAACGGTGTGGGACAGTGTTTGAGCCACACCTCATAATGTCCGTCCGGATTTCTTTCCAGACGTTCCAGGTATGCCAGCCCAATCAGCGTGCTGCGATGTATGCGAATGAAGTGATCGACGAATTCGTCGGCCAGGTCTTTCAATGGCTCGTCGATCAGGTCTTCACCGTTAATATGGCAGACCGTCACGTATTTCTGATCCGCGCGGAGAAACATGATCTCTTCCACCGGAATAAGGCGCAAGCCGGCGTTTCGTCGTACACACAGGTGAGTCCGGGCCGCAAGCGGGATCGTCGTCACGCACGAGGCGGTCGATCTGATTGCTTGTTGATCGCAACGCATGATCGAGTGCTCGCACCAGTCTTTCCTGGCGCACGGGCTTTAACAGATAACCGATGGCATGGGCATCGAAAGCGTCAATTGCATAACTGTCATATGCCGTTGTGAAAACCACCGCGGGTCCGGCATCCAGCTCAGCCAGGTGGCGGGCAGCCTCGATGCCGTCCATATCCGGCATCCTGATATCCAGCAGTACGACATCCGGTGAAAATTCTTCGCACATCCGAAGCACTTCATGGCCGTGCCCAGCTTCACCGACAACTTCGCAGTCCGAGATCTCGCTCAGCATTTCACGCAGTCGTGCGCGCGCCGGTAATTCATCATCAGCGATCAGAACTTTCATATCTATTCAGTCAACGGAAAAGCAATACTGACCTGATAGTGAGTCTGGTCGATCGCCCGGGACAGTCGCGCACGACTACCCAGCGTGAGAATCAGGCGCTCACCAATATTGTCCAGCGCAATACGGTTGCCCGGCCCGGACTGGAATTTGGTAATCGGCAGCCGGTTGCGAATCGAGATATAAATCATATCGCCCTTGCAGTGTCCGTCGATTTCAACCGTGCCCGGTTCCGGCAGGGGTTCTATGCCATGGTAAATGGCATTCTCCAGTAAAGGTTGCAACGTCAGGCTTGGGATTTTTGCCCGCATGGGCAAGCCGTCGATTCGCCAATCCACGAGAAGACGATCGCCAAGCCGCTGTTGCTCCATGCGTTGATAAACCCGAGTGATCGTCAGCTCCTGCTCGAGCCGGATCATTTTTTTGGAATCCGCCAGAGAGGCGCGAAACAAATCGGCGAGATCTTCGACGGCTCTTTCCGCCGCCCTCGGGTTGCTGCGAGTCAGGGCGGCGATCGTGTTCATGCTGTTGAAAAGAAAGTGGGGCCTGATACGGGCCTGTAACGCATGGATACGTGTGCGGGCCTCGTTTTCAACGTTGCGGTGCCATTGATGAAAGACATAGAAATAACGCAATGCCAGTCCCGACAATATGGCACCGATGACGATGTTGCTGGAAAGGAAATACCAGTGATTTTCCGGAAACCAGCCGGTGACCTTCGGGTTATAAAAATGTCCGAGCCAGTATACGGACTCGGAAACCCCGATGACTATCGCGAGGATTACCCCGAGAGTCACCGTGCTGCCATCCAATATAGAAAGGCGATTAATTCTTCGCCGAAAAATACAAAGTGCTGCGGCGATAAATAATGCCATCCAGACCAGCAGCAAAGACGTTCTGCCGAGATCGCTAAAAAAAGTCGCCCAGTTGGATTGACGGCTCAGGGTCAGCGCAATAGCCACGAGCTCCGAGATCAATACGATGCCCAGCACCGCGGCGGAATTGCAAAAATCGGGGAGGTAGAACCGATCCTGTAAATCGTCGTTGTCTGAATTTTCCGTCAACGCCATTCACAACATCGTGGTTCGGGAGCGATGAGTTACTCGTTACGAGTTATCGCACCACTTACTGACTGAATGGATCGCTTCGGCACGCTCCGAATCGATTTCGTCCGAGCTCAGGTACTCTCGTTCGCCGTCGGGACCCGGGCGATAGAGGCGATGCGCTTCGCTGTAACGGGTCAGGCGCTCCTCGGAAATACGGCAATTTTCGGCTCGCTGTGCGGCCACTTCCTTCCGGTCATCGGCAGCGCTCGTCGCTTCGCCGGCTTCCTGCCGTTTACGGATATTCGTCGCTTCCGTGAGTTCCGTATTCGATTTCTCTTGAGCCTGAACAGCGTTTCGATCGGTACCCCGAATGCGGATGGTCGTGCGCTCGGCTTCGGCCCAATCGGGTGGCAGCGAGCCGTAGTTGATGATGCCCTCGTCATCGACCCATTTGTAGACACTCGCGGTCTGGCCCTGCGGCGAGACCGGGTATCAATCCGATGACGAGGATTAGAAAAACAATTTTTGCTGTCGACATTCACCACCCCTCCGACACCGGCCTTGCTGGTTTCCCCGGCGGTGTTCCAGGGCAGCCGCTATCAGCGTGTTGAAGCGGAATTATTTCATTTCGGGCGGTTTCAGGCCGGAACGGGTTCACATTAAAGGCCCAAAAATGGTTGAAAACGGAGCCGGAAATGGTCAAAAAAAACCGCCCGGAGCCCTGTGGCTCGCGGACGGTTGAATGCTAAAAAGTCTAATAATTACTGGATGTTATAACCGCGTTCCTGGTGCAGGGCCAGGTCCAGACCCTCACTTTCGTCCTCTTCGGCGACCCGCAATCCAATCACGGCGTCCAGGGCTTTAAGAATGATAAGACTGACAACGCCGGTATAGACGATCGTCACGATGACGCCGATCGCTTGCGTCCAGACCTGCCCGCCGATGCTACCTTCGATTCCGCTGCCGCCGAAGACAGCCGCCGAAAACACACCGGTCAGCATGGCACCGACAATACCGCCGATCGCATGGACGCCGAAAACATCGAGCGAGTCATCGTACCCCAGTGCATTTTTCAGTTTCGTCGACGCCAGGTAACAGATAACTCCGGCTGCCGCGCCGATCACGATCGCGCCCATCGGTCCGACCGACCCGGATGCCGGCGTGATGGCGACGAGTCCGGCGACGGCGCCACTGGCGATGCCGAGGACGCTCGGCTTGCCGTGCGTACTGATCCACTCACTGAACATCCAGCCCAGCGCTGCTGCCGCGGCCGCAATCTGTGTCACGGCCATGGCCATGCCGGCCGTGCCGTCCGCGGCCAGTTCGCTGCCGGCATTGAATCCGAACCATCCGACCCACAGCATCGCGGCACCGACGATCGTGTAAGCGAGGTTATTCGGCGCCATCGGCGTCTTGCGATAGCCGCTGCGCTGACCGATCAACAGGGCGGCCACGAGGCCGGCGATACCCGCGTTGATATGCACGACTGTGCCACCGGCGAAATCGATGACGCCCAGCCCGCCGAGCCAGCCGCCGTCACCCCAGACCCAGTGACAGATCGGCGCGTAGACCACGATGAGCCAGATGCCCACGAACCACAGCAATGCCGAAAATTTCATACGCTCCGCAAATGCGCCGACCATCAGCGCGGGCGTGATGATCGCGAAGGTCATTTGGAACATCATGAAGACAGACTCCGGAATCGTGCCGGCCATCGAGTCCACGGTGACGCCTTGAAGAAACATTTTATCGAGGCCGCCCCATAAGGGACCTTCGCCTCCAAACGCGATGCTGTAGCCGCAGATCACCCACAGGATCGTCGCGAGAGCGGTAATCGCGAAGCACTGCATGAAAACCGAAAGCACGTTCTTGCTGCGTACCATGCCGGCATAGAACAGGGACAGTCCGGGAATTGTCATGAACAGTACAAGCGCCGTGGCGGTTAGCATCCAGGCCGTGTCACCGGAATTCAATTCATCTGCCGAAGCGTTACCTGCTGCGAGCAGGAGACTGACAGCGATTAACCGGAAAATCCAACCGGTTGTCGTTGATAATTTCATCTTGGTTATCCTCCTAATCAGGATAAATATTATTTTCGGATGGGTCCGATAAGGACGGTCAAACAGCCTCGGCACCGATTTCACCGGTGCGAATACGAATGACCTCTTCAAGGTTGGTAATGAATATCTTTCCATCGCCGATCTTGCCGGTACGCGCCGTATTCGAGATGGCCTCGATGACCTGTTCCACGACGTCATCGGCCACCGCCATTTCGATTTTCGTTTTGGGCAGAAAATCGACAACATACTCCGCACCCCGGTAGAGTTCGGTATGACCGCGCTGGCGTCCGAAACCTTTTACTTCCGTAACGGTAATACCCTGAATGCCCATGTCGGCGACGGCCTGGCGGACGTCGTCGAGTTTGAAAGGCTTGATGATGGCTGTTATCAACTTCACGTTTTGTTCTCCTGCTTTGGGAAATATTATTTACTGCTCCAGACGCCGAACGACCGGGTGATTTCGAGCACGATGGAGGTGTGGTCCGCGAGCATGTTTTTTTCTCCAGGCGCGCAGCCCGTCCCGGTGCATAGGTTCTCAATATCATTGGCTTTGATCAGCGCAATCTTCCAATCGAACAGTTCGGTATCCTGGACGGCCAGCGTTCTGCCGTAACCGAATTCCAGGTAGTAGCCGCTGAAGTCCTGCGCCCAGACACCGACTCTGCCGATGAATCCGGCCTTCTCGAACGTGCCTGTCGCAAACGTGTAATTCTGGCTCGGCGTCGTGTCGTATTTGCCGATCGCAACGTCCAGCGTGAAGAGGTTGTAGCTGCCCATCAGATTGAGTTCGTAGTAGGTGTTATCGATCATGCTGTCGGTGTATAGATAGCCTGTGCCGCCGACCCCGTACGACCACTCGTTCGTCTGTCCGGTCCAGCCGCCATAAAGATCCATTTCGATACCGTTGGTGAGTTCCGTGTCCACATCGGCCAGCCAGGTTCCGACATACCAGCCACCCGCGGTGAGATCGACGCCGCCGTTGGCCGATGAGGGCGACAGTTTGACGCCGCGGAAGATGTAGTCACTATTGAAGCCGACGTTGGCGGACAGATCGGCAGCCTGCACGGGCCCCGACACAACGATCAGGAGTACCAGCATCGCCAGTAGTCGTTTGTTCATTTTTCGTCCTCTTTTGTGTATTGCGATTGACGGGGCCGGAGTGTCACCATCCCGACGCTTACCGCTACTGCATAAGCAGGTTCCGTGCCAGAATCAGTTATCCGATCCAAATCAGGTCTTTAGGTTGAACCGGGTCGTGTCGACGGGTTTCGGTTGCACTGTTTTGGGGCAGTTTTGAACCGGCGTGCCAGCTGTTGGGGCATGATTTCCCGGGACCACGGCTAAAGGATCTGGATGTCACTCGCGACGGTCTACACCCGCGCCCGTTTGAGCTTGGAAGCGCCACAAGTCACGTGTGAAGTGCATTTATCCGGTGGGCTGCCCGGGCTGATCATCGTTGGCCTCGTGGAGACTGCCGTGAAGGAGAGCCGGGAACGGGTCAAGGCGGCGATCAAACAATCCGGATTCACGTTCCCGGATCGCAAGATCACGGTCAATCTCGCTCCGGCCGATCTGCCGAAGGGCGGCAGCCGCTTCGACCTCGCGATAGCGATCGGCATCCTGGTCGCGTCGGGCCAGGTTCCGGCCGGCCGGCTGCGGCGGCACGAGTTTTACGGCGAACTGGCTTTTTCCGGCGCACTGCGCCCGATCGATGGCGTTCTTCCAGCCGTTGTGCAGGCGCATGCGAACAACCACCAGTGCATCGTGCCGACGGGTTGCTGCGCCGACGTGGCTTTATTGGAGCGCACTGACACGCTGCTCGCGGATCATCTGCTCGATGTCGCCCGGTACCTGATGGGTACTGCTGAGCTTGTCGACGCCGCGTCATGCGCCGAGCGTCCTGCAATCGACGTCGCCTTCCCGCCGGCCGCCGATCTGGCGGATGTCCAGGGTCAGCAACAAGGCCGCCGTGCGCTGGAAATCGCCGCGACCGGCGGCCATCACATGCTCATGATCGGGCCGCCCGGCACCGGCAAGACCCTGCTGGCAACGCGCCTCCCGGGGTTGCTGCCGCGTTTGAGCCGATCACAGGAAATCGAAGTCGTCTTGTTGTATTCGTTGACGCCGGCAAAAAATAATCGCCGCCGATTACAGCGACCGTTTCGAGCGCCGCATCACACGGCCTCCGCCGCGGCCCTGGTCGGTGGGGGCAGACCGCCACGGCCCGGCGAAATATCGTTGGCGCATCAGGGCGTATTGTTTCTGGACGAGCTGCCTGAATTCGCCAGGAACGGACTCGAGGCGTTGCGGGAGCCACTCGAGAGCGGCAGCATCACTATCGCCCGTGCCGATCGAACGGTCCGTTTCCCGGCTGACTTCCAGCTCATTGCCGCCATGAATCCGTGTGTGTGCGGGTTTCATGGTGACGCTCGGCGTGAATGTCGTTGTGCCCCTGACCAGGTGCGCCGCTATCAGAATCGAATCTCCGGTCCCTTTCTGGATCGGATCGACATCACACTTTCACTGTCCTGGGAAAGTGTCTCCCTGACGAACAACACGGACGCGATACCCGAGGATACGGCTTCGGTCGGAAAACGAGTGCAGTCCTCGGTCGATTTCCGGCGTCAACGCAGCGCGGCCGCCAACGCACGATTGGATCATAAACAGGTTCGGCAATGGTGCTGGCCAGACCGGCGTGGGCGTGAATTATTGCAGAAGGCGGCGGAGCGATTTTCGTTATCGCTGCGGGCCTGCGACCGGACGCTCCGCGTTGCGCGAACGATTGCCGATCTGGATATGAGTGAACGTGTCGGGGAGAGACACGTGTCCGAGGCGTTAGCGATTTCCCGACCCGGTCTTTTGGGGCATTGAAGGCTTCGTGTTTGCCGGGTCGCCGGGGGGTTTAAATTGATCAGTCGCTTACCAGCAGTTGTCGCCCGAACCGCTCTGGGCGCGCACACCGGTGTGGGTCAATGTCAGCGTCATGCAGACCGTATCATTGGTGGCCTGAATCAGTTGCGGCACGGCGCGAACCGTGTAGGTCGTGGCGGCAGTGTTCGTCAGATCGAGGAGGTAAGTCCGGTCGGCGTCGCCGCTGGTCGTGATCTGGCCATCATCATCCACAGCGATGATATCTGCGGCAAAGCCCATCGTGGTTAGATTTGCCGCATAGACTTTGTTGTCGAGAAAGAATTGCTCCTGCCGGTCCGCAATCTGGTAGATCACGTTCCGCGCGGCCTGGCGCCGGGCCTTGGTGATGAAGGTGCCGTAGGAAGGATAGCCCAGCGCCGCCAGCAGCGCGACGATCACGATGACGACCATCAACTCGATTAACGTGAAGCCGCGTGCATCGCGTCTCAGTTGAGTGTACCGAATACCTTCCATTGTGCTTCGCTCCATTTATAGTCGGGTTTCGTAGCCGTGAACAACCGGTTACAGGTCGCTGTCTTCAGACTCGAACCAATAGGTCTGAACTCGCGTCGGTGCGTTCGTTTTCTCGATCACCAGGTCAGGACGCAGGATCGTATCCGGCGGCAGTGTGACGACCTCGGCCGGTATGCCCTGCGATTCCAGTTCCTCGAAACGTTCTTCGTCGTCCGTCGTCGTGTCGTAGTTATTTCTTCCGTGTGCATTCTTTAAAGAAACCGCATACAGGCGTCCGTTACCCTCGGACGGGCCGCAGGATCCCGAACTCGAAGACCCGGGCGGCAGGTAGGTGCTGAAGTAAACCGTGCCGCCCAGCGTCGTCGCCGTGGACAGCGACTTCTCGCTGCTGGCGGTCAGTTCCAATGCCCATCCGTTGGAGAGATCGGCTGTGCATGCGCCGTCGTCCAGCTGACACGTGTTGGTCACGTCGCCGAAACTGGAGTGATTCTGGCCCGTATCGCTGCCGGTGCCTGGTTTGAACGCCCGGTCCTTGATCATATAAAACCAGTTATTCGTGCCTCCAAGTTTGTCGAGCGGATCGGCGCGATCTCCGGCCCCGATCAGCACGGCGTCGTAAGGTCCGTTTTTGTCAAAATCCTGCACGACATCGGGGCGGTGGAAAAAGCGGCGGTCATCCGCCTTGCCCGATGAGCCGGCCGAATGACGGCCAACCGTCGCAAGCAATGACAGTTTCCACTTGCTGGTGTCTGTCCCGGCCAGGTCGGCACGCCAGATATTTCCGCCGGTATCACCGACATAAACGCGATCATGGAGCGTGGCGCCGTCGCTGTCGAGCAGCGACACGGTGGACGGAATGCTGTCGGTCAGTTTGGTATGTTCGAAAACCGTCGATGAAACCGAGCCGGTTGCAACGCCCTTGACCGCCTTCCAGATTAACTTACCGGTCTTGGCGTCGACGACGAAGATCGCGTTGCCTTCCGCATCGTCCGTCGCGCTGTTATCTTTGTTCATGTCATAG